>Ga0180434_10000389_pt1 | contig 64848 bp, 44 predicted proteins | sample SS_ome_7_FD_132453 | JGI IMG/M metagenome (GOLD analysis project Ga0180434, IMG submission 132453) | Hypersaline lake sediment archaeal communities from the Salton Sea, California, USA - SS_1_D_2 metaG | ecosystem: Environmental > Aquatic > Non-marine Saline and Alkaline > Hypersaline >...
GTTTTTCGTCACTTTTCAATCTTTCTGAACGGTCTGCAATCGAGCGTTTTCTGTCATGACGGAACGCACCGAACAAGCAACGGACGCCGGGGTTTGCTGCCCATGCGCGAAGTCTGTAGCCAACACGTGCCTGGCGCCACCGCATTCTTGCTGTTGCTGCTCGCCAGCGTGACGGGTTGCTTCCAAGAGCGTTCTTTCAAGATGCACGTTTCAAACGTGGTGCACGTGTCGCCCGACACAGCGGAGCAGACCCCCTCCACACGAGCTTGGTTGCGTTCCGCTCACAACCAATTGAAACATCTCCTACCCCGCACATGGAAGACGTCACTGTTGACCGAAGACATGGTCGATCGCCACGGGGCGCCCATCGACGTCTTCGGCCACTTCAAAAAGCGACGAGAACACCTCCATAGTCTTTTCAAGAACTTCCATGGCTTGCGATACAGTGCCCAAGGTGCTAGTCATGTCGCTTATACAAAAAGCCCCCCTCCACCATGGCCCTACTTTGAGAACCTATGGATCCCCATCCATGACCATCTATCACTGAACGGCCGGCTGGGTTACGCGCGGAAGACCAATCCACAAGCCGACGGCGACACCTCATGTGGCGAGATCGTGGACGCTGACTGTATCGTCATCTTGCCGGGAATGTTCGGGCACAACGCCGTCAAACGGAGCCGTGATCTCGCGATGGGCCTACGTCAAGCCGGCTATCACGTTCTGTGCCTGGAACCGCGCGCCCATGGCCAAACCGAAGTCAAATACCCCAACATGTACTACACCTTCGGCGTGCTGGAAACCGACGCTTTGATGCAAGTTTCGGATTGGCTCGAACGGTTGCCGCATGTCCGCCGAACGGGACTCATCGGCTACTGCTGGAGCGCGAACACCGCGTTGTTGGCGGCATGGTACGATGGCAGACCGTTGGACGACCCCATGATCGGACCCACACTCAAACCCCATATGACAACGGCGCCGACGGGACAACGTTTTGCTGCGGGCATTATCGCCTTCTCGCCCGTACTGCGATGGGAAGATCTCGTGGATGCCCTGGATACGCCGCGGCGTTTTGTCAAGCAACCGATCCTGGCTGCCGTCCAAGTGACCGTCCGAGAACGCATGACGCTGAAGAACCACCCGGAGATAAGCGGTAGTCTACGAAAGCTTATCGAATGTGAGTATGCCGCCTATCAACCATCGCTGTCGGCGTGTATGCCGGACACCTACACGTTCCTGCGTTTGTTGCCTTACAAGGACAAGCCGATCGGTGACAAGATGGGGTCCGCGCGCGTTCCCGTCATGATTGTGCACGGCGCCAATGACCCCCTCATCCCGTCTCAGGACATTGCCGACTGGCTCGCCACCATCGATAACCCCAACGTGGCCGCCATCATCCTTCCCAGCGGAGGACACGTCGGCTTTGCCGCTTACGCGAAGGACTACTACTACAGCCTCATCGCCAACTTTTTCGACCCGGTCACGGGCGCAAGTCAAGCGGCTTCGCAGCACCCGCCCGTACGCAAACCCGATTGATCTCCCGAGAGCCCTGTTCCCGGAAAAACACTCTTCGCGAAAATGAGACCATTGTGGATCGCCGCCCTGAATCGCGGTATCTTCCATTCTGCATGAGCACCCTAGGCAACATGGCCGCAGCCACAATTCTGAACCTGAGCAACTTCCACCGAAGGATGCTGGGCGTCTACTTCGCTGTCCTGGGTCCCTGCCTCACCTATCGCATCACGGGGCAACTGGGCCGATGGTTATACCGGCTGCTGGATCCGATCCGAGAACGGAGCGAGGCACAGTGTGAAGCGGCTTTGTCTAGATGCTCCGCTCATGCTGATATTCCTCGCATTGCTGAGCAAGCATTCGTCCATCGCGTTTGGGGGTTGGCCGACTTGATGTTGGCGGAACGCTTTCTTCACCCGAACACATTTCACCGCTACGGCGGTCGAATCCCCGAGCCTTATTTCACGCAGATGCTCGATGCCCAAAAGCGTGGCCAACCAACTATCCTTCTGACCGCCTACTATGGTCCGTTCGATTTATTGCCCCTGTTCTTGGGATACCAGGGTATCCGCGCCGGGGTCGTCTATTTGCCGCACGCGAATGCATCGTTCGACGCTTACCGAAAGCGCATTCGCGAGCGTAGCGGATGCGAACTTTTTCCCGTCGATCAAGCGGCTGACCGCTTGGGCCAAATTCTCGCCACCGGCGGCACGACCGCCATCGTCGCCGATCATCATGCCGATCGTCGCGGGCTGCCCGTGACGTTTCTCGGCTTACCCACACGGGCGATGCGTTCGGTGGGACTATTGGCATGGCGGTACGGTGCCGATGTCGTGGTATCCGCCATTCGACGCGTCCACCAATCTTTTCATTTCGAAATCGTCGTCGCCGACGTGATCTACGAGAAGGAATGGGCAAACGTCGAAGACCCGGTGGCTCACATCACCGAGCGTTACCTACGCGGACTGGAGCAAATCATTCTGCAAGACCCCACGCAGTATCTATGGGCTCACCCGCGATGGGGAGAGGATTTCGTACAACAATTGGCCGCCAATGCTGAAGAAAGCGCGCCGGCGCAGGAACCCTAAAGGGTTGCTATCACTATACCGCCTTCAATGCCGCACATGGCACACCACACCCCTTCAAGCCAGTGCTATCCGACAACGTGCCGAGGGCCGATGCTGAATACCCCAAACCCCGGAAGCCTGAGAAGAGGTTCAACGAAAGAATCAGCTTGCGCCGCTGGATGCTGCGACACTGACATCGATGATATCGCCCACAACACCACCGAGGCTAAATCCTCCGGCAAAGGCCTTGCCTGACAAGGGCATCCCTACCAGAAAAGCCACCAGGCCAGCCGTAAAAAGACGAAGCCTTCTCGGGATCATACTCGACTCCTTTCGTTTCGTTGCTTGGATTAACCCCAATTGCTTCGGCAACAAGTGCTGCCATCGGTGTTAGCTTACTGCTCCGAATCCGGAATTCAAGCGTCTTGTCGTGAAACCCGTAAGAACGAAGGTCGGCGCGCCTACTCTTCAGCCGCCTTCTTCGCTCGCTCGACGATCTCCAAGATGGATGCAAGCTTGGGCTTCGGAGGCGCCAGGAATGCCTCGATTTGTTCGGGAGTATAGTGCTGCTTCACAAAGTCGGCCACCGCAAATCGCTCATGCCAGCAATCCAGGATAAGCCCACAAGGTCGCCCCTCCGGCAACTGGCGACAATAGCCAAACGGGACAGGATGGCCCAACCGCCGACAGCGTTGTTCAAGATTGTCGTGTTTGTCGATCATGTCTCCCGATTCCCAACGTGGGTGGCCTTCCACGAATATGACCGTATGCCGAGCCCCGGTTCGACCGGGACTCGGCACGCGGGTTAGGTTCTTACGGCGGAAGATGCGTGCATTTTGCGCGCATGTTTCCGACGGTTGAGCCCCTTGGGTTGCGGACCACAAAAAGGCGGTCCGCTTTATGCTCACCATTTGCCCGACTTGGCAGCCTCCGGCTTGGGAAGGTCCGTCAAAGAGGTCAGGGACTCCTTCAGCATATCTTCCGGCAACGGGAAGTCTTCCAACTGACCCGTAAGGTACTTCTCGTACCCGACCAAATCCATCAAACCATGGCCGCTCCAATTGAAGAGAATCACTTTTTCCTTGCCCTCTTCCTTGGCCTTCTTGGCTTCCCGAATCGCGCCGGCGATCGCGTGACTTGTCTCAGGTGCGGAGATGAATCCCTCGGTGCGTGCCCAGAGAATGGCGGCCTCATAGCACTCCGTCTGATGATACGCCTGCGGTTCAAATAGACCTTCAACGATCCCCTGGCTCACCAGGGGTGCAAGGCCATGATAACGCAGCCCGCCGGCATGAATCGGTGGCGGCACGAACTTGTGCCCCAACGAATGCATCGGCAACAGGGGCGTCATCTCGGCGGTATCGCCAAAGTCATACGCGAACGGCCCACGTGTCATGGTCGGACAACTCGTCGGCTCGGTGGGAATAATAGTGATCTCCGCACCGGCAATCTTGTCGGCAGCAAACGGAAATGCCAGACCGGCGAAATTACTCCCGCCGCCGGCACAACCGATCACGACATCCACCTTCTTCTCACCAATCTTGGCGAGCTGTTTCTTTGCTTCCAAACCAATGATCGTCTGGTGCAACATGACATGATTGAGCACACTACCCAGCGAATAGCGCGTCCCACCGGTCGGGTCGGTGACCGCCGCTTCGATCGCTTCGCTGATGGCGATGCCAAGACTACCTGGCGTATCCGGCTTCTCCTTCAGGATATTCCGGCCCGCTTGGGTCTCATTGCTTGGGCTGGCAATACACTTACCACCCCACGTCTCCATCATCATTCGGCGGAAGGGCTTCTGATCGAAACTGATTCGCACCATGAACACCTTACACTTCATCCCAAGCAACGCACAGGCGAAACTCAACGCACTGCCCCACTGGCCGGCCCCCGTCTCCGTGGTGATTTTCTTGATGCCGAACTGCTTGTTGTACCACGCCTGAGCGACGGCGGTATTCGGCTTGTGGCTGCCGGCGGGGCTGACGCCTTCGTTTTTGTAGTAAATCCGGGCCGGCGTTCCCAGTGCCTCTTCCAGGTATTTGGCCCGATAGAGCGGTGAAGGGCGCCAACGGTACAGGATGTCCAGAATCTCCTCCGGAATATCGATCCACCGCTCCTGGCTTACTTCCTGCTCGATCAGATTCATTGGAAAAACCGGTGCCAACATATCCGGCGAGATGGGCTTACCGTCCGGCCCCAAGGGCGGCTGCATCGGCGTCGGCAAATCGGCGGCCAAGTTGTACCATTGACGCGGAATCTCACGCTCGTCCAAAAAAGTCTTCACTTGCATTTCGATGCCTTTCTCCAGCTAGAAGTCGGACTTGACCAGTGATGCGAACGCGACGGGCGAGCCGTTGTTCCCATCCTCTCGACCAGGCAACAAGCCCCCCCCTCTGCCGATGGTGTCCAGCAGCCCTTCGCCGGCCCTTTACCCGATCGTCTTACCCCAATTGTACCGAAGCCACGCAGGGACGTCGATATGCTGAACCACGCCCATCCTCCGCCGAGCCCAACCGCGCGGATGGCCTCCGCAGCTCCCCCGTCCGCCCCATTTTTCTGATACGGCGTGACGGAATACCGTCAACAAGCACTCCTTGGTGGTGGCGGCAACGTTTTCCTGTCCTTAGGTTGCATTTGGTGCCGACAATGCTCATAATACTGACCGTATAAACCGCTGGCGCGGAGAAACTTACCCTTCAGCGTGTAACTGTTACTCGGTGATGGTCATACTTGAGTTGATGACCGAAACCGGGTTCTATAAGCAGGCCATCTACTTTCCATCCGCAAGTGTGTATCCTTGCAATCCGTCAGGTGGCTCTGCGTGAAAAGGTGTTCTGCAACGGAGGCAAACAGAATGAGGAAGACAAGTCTAAGAGGAACGATCGGCATCATGGCACTGTTCCTCTCAGCACAAATCGGCCTGGCTCAGGAATCCGCGACGCCAACAGCCCAAGAGCCGACGACCGAGGCTACAACCTCGACTGAGACGGCGGAAACGAAATGCCAGACCACATGTAAAACCACTTCGACGCAGTCGGGCAGTTGGTGCCAGTGGTCGAAGATGACCGGTGATTGGGGCGGTGTGCGATCCGACCTGGCCGATGCCGGCATCACGCTCGACATCGATTACACCCAAATCATGCAGAACAATATGCACGGCGGACGCCGTACCACAAACGCACTGCGGTCTTCCGGATCAGGCGACATCACACTGAAGCTTGACACCGGCAAGATGGGGCTCTGGCCTGGTGGAACGTTCGTGTTGAACGCTGAGCCCAAATGGGGCGACGGTATCAACTCGAAAGTCGGCTCGCTCGCCCCTGTCAACATGGACGCCATCAAGCCCGGTGCCGGCGAAGGCGCGATGTTCACGCTTTCAGAGTTCTTCTATCAGCAGGTCCTCTTCGATGGCAAACTGATTCTGCTCGCTGGAAAACTCGACGGCGCCCGGGCGTTCGATACGAATGCCTTCGCCAACAATGAACGCACACAGTTCATGAATATCGCCTTCCGTAACAACTGCATCATCCCCACTTTCTTGCCCTACACGACCATGGGGCTGGGCGTAATCGTGAACCCGACCGACTGGTTGACGATCAGCACTGCCGTCACCGATTCCGAAGGGCGAGCCAAAACGACCGGCTTTGAGACGACGTTCCACGGCCCCACGCACACGACCGTCATTCACGAGTGGGGCGTCAAGGTCAAGCCGTTTGGCCTGCCCGGCAACCAGCGCGTCGGTTTTACCTGGACTTCAATGGAAAAGCCGGAACATCAGCCCTTGTCGCCCTTCAAAGAGGCTGGGCCGTTGCTCATGAAGGTTCTCGGCCCTGGCATCATGGGCAAGATCCTGCCTTTGCTGCCGTTCAACGACAATCCCGATGCCACCGGCATCTACTACAACTTCGATCAATACCTCTACACCGAAGCGGATGATCCCACGCAGGGAATCGGGGTCTTCGGCCGCTTTGGTTGGGCCAAGCAGAGTGTGTGCCCCGTCGCTCACACCTATAGTGTTGGCGTCAGCGGCAAAGGCGTCATTCCCGAACGGGACAACGACACCTTCGGTCTTGGGTACTACTTCATCGATCTGAGCAATGATTTGCCGAGCGGCTACCACTCAGAACAAGGCGTTGAGTGCTACTACAACGTCGAAATCACGCCTTGGCTGCACATTTCACCGGACCTCCAGGTCATCGTGAACCCCGGTGGAACAGATGCGAACGACGTGTCGGTCGTTGGTGGCGTGCGGATGCAAATGAATTTGTAACCGACCGCGACGTTTAACATTACCGAAACACAAATCCCACTGTCCTTCCCCAAGAAGGGCAGTGGGATTTCTCTTTTCTGGTAGAATAGCATTTTTGTTATCGCCTCATCCGATGTGGGGCCAAGAGACCAATACGCGAAAATTCTGCCAGACGAAGCATCTGACGCTACCATGCTCTCGCTGATTAACTCCAACCAGATGACGCCCCCCATCGCTCCCATCGGCTTGGACTATGTGGCCGGCGCAGCTCGCAACGCTGGTCTTGAGGTCGATATCCTCGATCTGTGCCTTGCCGATCATCCGGATGTCATGCTGTCGAATTACTTCAGCCATCACCAGCCGGAACTCGTCGGAATCAGTTTTCGCAACGTGGATGATTGCTTTTGGCCCAGCGGCCAATCGTTCCTGCCCAACCTCACAAAGTGGGTGAACACGATCCGCGAGCTTACCGATACGCCCATCGTCATCGGCGGCATCGGATTCTCCATCTTTGCTGAGCAGATCGTCGAACACGCCCGGGCCGACTTCGGCATCCGCGGCGACGGCGAGCGGGCTATTGTCGCATTAATGAACGAGCTGCAAGGGACGCGGCAATTCGACCGCGTGGATGGACTTATCTGGCAGGAGCATGGAAAACTTCGCGCCAACCCGCCGTCTTGGCCGGGCAACATAACGTTACCTACCCACCGCGATGCCGTCGACAACATCGCCTATTTCCGCAAAGGGGGCCAAGGCAGCATCGAGACCAAACGAGGCTGCAACCGTGGCTGTATCTACTGCGCGGACTCCGTCGCCAAGGGCACGTATGCTCGGCTACGTAGCCCGGCCGAGATCGCAGACGAAATCGAGCAACTGTTGGCCCAGGAAGTTGATGTACTGCACCTCTGTGACGCGGAGTTCAACATCCCGATGAACCACGCCAATGCGGTCTGCGAGGAGCTCATACGCCGATCTCTCGGGCCGCGTCTTCGCTGGTACGCCTATATGGCGGTCTTGCCCTTTGATGACGAGCTCGCCCGTAACATGAGCCGAGCCGGGTGCGTTGGCATCAACTTCACCGGTGATTCAGCCGCTGACGCCATGCTGGAGACCTATCGACAACCTCACCGTCGCGATGATCTCGCACGGGCCGTTCAATTGTGCCGAGAAAATAAGATGGCCATCATGATCGATCTGCTCCTCGGCGGTCCAGGTGAAACAGCCCAAACGATTACCGAAACGATTGACTTCATGAAGCAAATCGAGCCTGATTGTATAGGAGCCGCCCTCGGCGTTCGGGTCTATCCTCACACCCCCTTCGGACATCTGCTCGAAGCACAAGACGCGTTGGAGAACAACCCGAGCATACGCCGTCACTACGCGGGACCCGTCGATTTCTTGAAACCCACGTTCTACATCGCCAGCGAACTGGGCGAGTGTCCTGCCGCCTTGGTCCGTGACCTGATCGCAGGCGATCCGCGGTTTTTTGAACCCAGGGATGATTTATCCGACGCTTCCACGGACCACAACTACAACGACAACAATGACCTGACCCAAGCCATCGCCAACGGCGCCCGCGGCGCCTACTGGGACATTCTCCGCAAGAAATGAGTTCGCCCTGACCCAACGTCACGAAAACACACGTCCATAGTCCTGTCCCAACCGAGGCTTGATACGCCCAAGAATAATCATGACCAGTGCAAACCCGATCGTGACGATCATACCGACTCGCATTTGCGACCAAAGTTGGCTTGCTGCAACCAAACCATCCGGCTGATTCAGCACCGCCCGAAGCTCAACCGAACGTGTCCGCATAAAAACGTGCAATGCCGGCACACACAAAACCACGACAAGGAGCTTCACCTGAAACCATCGCATGCGGAGAAACGCTCGCAGGTGCATCCATCCCAACATCGAACCGGTCAGAAGCGCCCCGACGATTGCGGGCACAATGATCCAAACGAACGCTTGGCGCGACAGGGCAGCCCGGGCAAGCCATTCTTCAACGGTCGCTGGCGTGGGCTGAAGAAAGACCAGTACCCACGTGCTGACAACCCCGCCGAAAAACACGCTTACACATAAAATCTTCGGGATCAAAAGATAGGGACGAACCCCCCGCCCCCATCGTCGGCCGTGAATATTGGTGTATGCTGTGCGCCCGGCCATAACAACTAGCATTGTGCAACGAGAACCGGCTTACTGCAATCCCTCACATACCTAACCGCAAATGCCGATCGTGGATAACTCCAGAGGATAAACGCCGACGAAACGGACGTCACAAGAAAACAACGAAACCGGCCTTTTTTTGCATGTCTTTCTTGACTTCGCCGGCCAACAGGAAAGAATGTATTAACCTGTATAGCTTCACCAAAACCCACTAAGGGCCGGGATTCAGGATGGAACCCGGCCCTTCCCTTTGCGCGATCGCATCATTTTCCACGAACCCGCTTGTCTACGTCCATCGTCCGTTCATTCGAATGGCCGTAACGTACTTGAAGCACCATCCTATCGGAACTAGATTACGCAAATAGCGTATTGACGAGGTTGCGTGGTCTTGCACGATACGTATAGACTGTGAACAATGAAGGAAGGCAATCCGATGAGCACCAACGAGTCCCCCACCCAAGAACAGATCCTCAAGGCCCTCCAAACCGTCAATGACCCTGAACTTCACAAGGACATTGTGTCGCTCGGCATGGTCAAAAGCGTGACTACGTGCGACGGACATGTCCAGCTCAACATCGCCCTGACTACACCCGCCTGCCCGCTCAAAAACACCATCCGCAACGGTATCGAGGCGGCCGTTCGTCAACTGCCGGGCGTCCAGCAAGTCGATATCGAGTTCTCCGCCCAGGTCCGCGGACCCGCAACGGAATACGCAAACTTACCGGGCGTGAAAAACATCGTCGCCATCGGCTCCGGCAAAGGCGGGGTCGGCAAAAGCACGGTCAGTGTGCTGACGGCCGTTGGCCTTGCGCGGGCGGGAGCCAAAGTCGGACTGCTTGATGCGGATGTTTACGGACCATCGATCCCTAAAATGCTTGGCGTCGAGGACGCCCAACCGATCATGGGCAGTGACCAAAAAATTCTCCCCATCGAGATCCATGGTCTCAAACTCATGAGCATCGGTTTCTTGATCGAACCGGATCGGCCCGTCATCTGGCGAGGCCCCATGATTCACGGGACGGTCAAGCAATTTCTCGACCAAGTCGATTGGGGCGAATTGGACTACCTCATCGTAGACCTACCGCCCGGAACAGGTGACGTACCCTTGACGCTTTCCCAAGCCCTTCCAATGATGGGCGGTGTCATTGTCTGCACGCCGCAGGACGTCGCCCTGCTCGATGCCGTCCGGGCCACGAAAATGTACCAACACCTGAACATCAAGATTCTCGGAATCATCGAGAACATGAGCTACTTCATCGCACCCGATACGGGGAAAGAATATGACCTTTTCGGCAAGGGGGGTGCCGAGAAAGTAGCCGCTCAGCTCAAGGTGCCGTTCCTCGGCTCCATCCCCATCAACATCGCCATCCGCATCAGCGGCGACCAAGGCACACCCAACACTCTTTTCGATGAAGACTCCCAGGGCATCGGTCAGGCCGTAACCCAAGTGGTGGAATCCCTTGCCGCGCAAATCTCGGTCCGCAACATCACATAGCGATCAATCGCCTAACCGTGAATCGACGATCAAGAACAGCCCCGCGATAAACCGCTTTCGTGATCTAACGAAAACCTCAAAATAAGCTCATTGCCCAACACCTATTTTTCGGACGTCTCGAAGTGCTTCAAGGTGACCTTTTCGTCTATATGACTTCTCTGGCCACACCATTTCGACCATCCAATCAAGTCCGGCACGCAACATACCGATTTTGACGATGCCTCGTTGCAGTATGTAACGATCCGAATCGACAAGGTGGTGGCGATGCCCATTATTCTTAGTGTTGACGAGCTCAAACCCGGTATGCGCCTCATGCAGGCCATTCATCGCGATCGGCAAACCATGTTGGCCGCCGGCAAATGCCTCGAAGAGTGGGAAATCAACTCACTCCGGCGGAGATTCCCGGACCTTACCGTACAGGTCGGCGATCCCGTCCTCGATGAATGGGTGGAGTTCCAGGACGACTCCCACGACCACAGGGTCGGCACCACCGTCAATCGACAGATGCAACGGGTCATGAAGAGCGTCCGCGACCGATTGAGCAGCAAGACCGCACTGGATGGGTCCGATATCGCTGGGCTTCAAAAAACGCTCTCAGAAGTCATCAACTACATCAATGAGAATCCCGCCACAGCGGCTATCTTGGCGCGATTCGGCGACGAGAACAACCAACTTCAGGAGCATTCGGGCAACGTCTTTTATTTGAGTCTTCTCATCGGCAACGCCGTCCGGGAATATGTCTTCCGTGAGCGTGTTCGGTCAGCAAGGGGTGACCACCTTTGCACGCGATATGCCATGAACCTGACGCCTCTTGCCCTGGGTTGCCTGTTTCACGATCTCGGGATGTTGCCGATCGAGCGGTATTACGCACAAAAAGACCCCCTCTCACCAGAGGACTTGGAAGCCATTCGTCAACACCCCTTGATCGGCCTCGAGATGCTTCCCAAGGAGCTGGATGCTGTTGCGAAAATGGTCGTGCGAACGCATCACGAAAACTACGACGGGACCGGCTATCCGGCCGGTATCACTGGCCATGATCTCCACATCTTCAGTCGTATCATCCGCATCGCTGACGCCTACGACGCGGGCACGAACAACCGCGTCTACCGCAAAGCGAGAAGTGCCGCCCGCATTCTCTGGGAAATGTCCTCAGGCGAGAACCGTACCTGCTACGACCCCACAATCGTAAAGATCCTCATGGGGTTGGTCCAACCCTTCCCGATCGGCGCCAAAATCCGACTCGATTCTGGGCAATATGGCGTCGTCGTCCGCCATAATCGAAAGCACCCCTTCCGCCCGGTCATCATCCTGGCATTCGACGAAGAGAACCGCAGGCTCAAAAAGCAGGATCTCAAGCCCCCGATCGACCTGGCTGCCCACGAGGAAATCAGGCTCCGCGAGTTCGTCAGCGAGGACCTGGACTTCCTCAATCGCGACGACTGCGACTGCGACCCATCGGAGCTGAACTCCGAGGAAATCCAGCATTGCTTATTTGATCTTGTCTACCCGTAGACGCTCTTTTCATGACAGCCGTTCACGCGGACAAATGGAGCTCGCCGATTGACTTATCTCCTTTTTCTATAAGAACTTACAAGCACACACTGCTTTGGCATCCGCCGCTTGACGATAGGCCAAAATGTGCTATATTGATTATTGGATGGTGAGTTGTGCTTCGTTTTCACCTATTTTTGATTTGTCCCGCAACCAGAAGTGGTCGACGGACGCAATGTGTTTCGGTTCGCGGGCGATGGAACCACTAACCCGAAAGAAAGCTGCGAAAGAGCGAAAATAGCGATCTTTGTCTTGCGCTGCTTGCCGCAGAGGCGATCGCCTTTGGCAAAAGCGGGGAATCTTACGGGTTCTGAATGGGAAAATGGATATTGTAAGGCTGAAAGCGGCACGAGACGGACGCAAAGGGATCGAGCAAAAAAAAAGAAAAAGCAGCTTCCGGTGCTGTTGACAACCCGTATGAACCGGGTACAATACTGGGCTCCCATGAGGGAGAACAAATCGGCGGGCCAAGCCTGCCGAATGCTCTTTGACAAGTGAACAGTGTGTTAACGACCGCCGTGAGAACGTGAGGCGAAGCGGGACTACAACTTAACCCGTTTTCGTCTTAGTAGATGGTGTAAGGTCGCTCAATCCGCACAAGCCAGTACGGAACGAGCGGCTCAATGTGTGATCGGTTCAACCGGGTCAAACTGTTTGAATCGGGATCACATCATCTTACGTTCTCATGTGTAGATGAGAGTGTGAGAGCCCAAATTCGAAGCTCTTAGACAGGTTCGCCTGTCTAATGCATCGATATTAAACAGAAGAGTTTGATCCTGGCTCAGAACGAACGCTGGCGGCGTGGCTAAGGCATGCAAGTCGAACGGACCACATGGAAGGAAACGGAAGTGTGGTTAGTGGCGAACGGGTGAGTAATGCATGGGTAACGTACCTCGGGTTCAGGGATAGCAGCGGGCTTCGGCCCTTTAGCGAAAGTGCTGGTAATACCTGGTAACATCCACGGATCACTTGATCTGTGGATCAAAAATGGGGATCCTTCGGGACCTATTGACACGAGAGCGGCCCATGTCCTATCAGCTTGTTGGTGGGGTAATGGCCTACCAAGGCGACGACGGGTAGTAGGCGTGAGAGCGCGACCTACCACATCGGGACTGAGACACTGCCCGGACACCTACGGGTGGCTGCAGCAACGAATATTCCGCAATGGGCGCAAGCCTGACGGAGCGACGCCGCGTGAAGGATGAAGTCTTTCGGGATGTAAACTTCAATAGTTTGTCAGGAAGCAATCCGGGTGAATAATCCGGGGCGTTGACCAGCTTATGAAAGGGGCGGCTAACTCCGTGCCAGCAGCCGCGGTAAGACGGAGGCCCCTAGCGTTGTTCGGAATCACTGGGCTTAAAGAGCGTGTAGGCGGAGTGGTAAGTACTGTGTGAAAGCCCCGGCTTCAATCCGGGAACTGCTTGGTATACTATCACTCTTGAGGCAGGTAGGGGTCACTGGAACCTTAGGTGGAGCGGTGAAATGCGTAGATATCTAAGGGAACGCCTGTGGCGAAAGCGGGTGACTGGGCCTGTCCTGACGCTGAGACGCGAAAGCGTAGGGAGCAAACGGGATTAGATACCCCGGTAGTCTACGCCGTAAACGATGCGCACTAGGTTCGAGAGTCTCTGACGACCCTCGTGCCGAAACAAAAGCGATAAGTGCGCCGCCTGGGGAGTACGGCCGCAAGGCTAAAACTCAAAGGAATTGACGGGGGCTCACACAAGCGGTGGAGCATGTGGATCAATTCGAAGCAACGCGAAGAACCCTACCTGGGTTTGACATGTGCGGATGCTCTCGGTGAAAGTCGAGTAAGCTGCCTTCGGGTGAAACGTGCACAGGTGCTGCATGGCTGTCGTCAGCTCGTGCTGTGAAGTGTCGGGTTAAGTCCCTTAACGAGCGAAACCCTTGTCGTTAGTTGCCAGCGGGTCATGCCGGGAACTCTAGCGAGACTGCCGGCGTTAAGCCGGAGGAAGGTGGGGACGACGTCAAGTCATCATGGCCTTTATGCCCAGGGTGTCACACGTGCTACAATGGGGCGTACAGAGCGACGCGAGACCGCGAGGTGGAGCAAATCGCAGAAAACGTCCCTCAGTTCGGATTGGGGTCTGCAATTCGACCCCATGAAGTTGGAATCGCTAGTAATCGCGTATCAGCCATGACGCGGTGAATGTGTTCCTGAGCCTTGTACACACCGCCCGTCAAGTCATGGAAGTTGGGAGTTCCCGAAGTCGCCACGTTTCGGTGGTGCCGACGGAAAGCCCGATGACTGGGACTAAGTCGTAACAAGGTAGCCGTAGGGGAACCTGCGGCTGGATCACCTCCTTTCTAGGGGATACCTAGAGTGACCGGTGGCGAACCGAATAACGGACCAAGTGGCCCGTTCAAGGTTCATAACTCCCACCGGTTATGAAGGTCAGCACGTTCTCGGTCCGCTTCGGCGGATGTGCAGCAGGAGTAATCCTGGTGCCCGGCGGTACACACTGTTTCTTGATATGACGGAAGCCTGGTGTTCTTTATAGATATGCCAGGCTTTCTTTTTGCGCCGGCCCGTAATAGGGATCGTCCACTTGCCACGCCTAAAAACCTTGTGTGAGCATCATCATGACCACCAACCACTTTGACGAAGCGGCCGTAAGTTGGGACAACGAACCACGCCGGGTCTTATTGATGAAGGCCATCGGCAAAACCATTGTTCAAGAAGCGAAGCTGCATGCCAAGATGAAGGTGTTGGACTATGGCTGTGGGACGGGCTTGGTGGGCCTCTTTCTACTGCCGCACGTCCACAGCGTCATCGGTGCCGACAACTCACCGGGGATGCTGACGGTATTGCAGAAAAAAATCGCCGAAGGCAACCTCCGCAGCATGAAAACAACCCAACTCAACCTTGAGGGAGATCCGGTCCCCCGCGACCGTTTTCACATGATCGTTGTGAGCCTGGTCATGCACCATATCAAAGCCGTTGACAAGGTGCTCCGGGCCTTCCATCAACTGCTGCTGCCGGATGGCACCCTCTGCATTGCCGACCTGGACACCGAACCTGGCTCTTTTCATCCGCCGGAGGTAGCCCACACCGTACACCACTACGGCTTCGACCGTGCAACACTCAAAAGCCAGCTCACCAAGATAGGCTTCTCAAAAACGAAGGACACGACGGTGACCACGTTCGAGAAACCTGTCCAGGATGATCGACAGGAAAAGTTTTCGATTTTCCTGATTCACGCGAAACGATAATGTCATATCTTGCGACGATAGGGTTGGGTAATGGCTTAGCCTCGAATCAATCCCCACCGCCTATTGCGAATCTGTTGGGATCTGATGACAGCGTCCCAATCGCGCTTACGCACACAGTAAGGCACTGTGAGACAGGTGTAAGCCAAGGCCACCAAACTCAAAAGACCGGCGGCGAAGGCGGCAGCGAGATAAACAAGGTGCCCGACAGGAAACGCCAGAATCAAAAAATAGATCGCTGCCGCAAGAAGAATAAGGGGAGCCGCACACTTTACGACAATCAACTCCGAAAAAGGCAACACATGACCACCAAGCTGCAACGCAACACAGTTCCGACAGCGAAGAGCCCCGTCGAGCCCCACCGAGACTTCACCCATACCACCACAACGCGCACAAGCCCCCATCGGCTTACCACTTTTGATGACTTGCGCCCGCTGAACAAGAAGGTGATAGGCTGTCCCAACCGCCACAAATTGCCGGCGAGAAGCCTCATCACCCCCATGCTTGTCGGGGTGAAGCTTCTGGGCCAATCGACGGTAGGCGCGTTTGATTTGTTCCTGCGTAGCCGACGCGGGGAGCTCCAACAGTTCCAAGCACTCGAGGTGTGTCATCCGACCGTCCCCGATCACGAATAAAGCCCAACCCCATCAGCGATATTATAGCTCCAGCCCAGGACACGCACAGGAAACCAACAGAAAAACAGAGCCGCCAGGACGATCCACCCTACCCTAAGGCGGGTCGCCTTTTTGTACCCCGCAACCCAAGCGTTTCAGCCGTCAGAAGCATGCGCGCAAAACACACGCATCTTCCGCCGTAAGAATCTAAGGCGCCACTATCCCTCAGGTGTCAACTCGCGGTCGTAGAAGAGCTTGGCCACTTCATCAGCTAGGGCAGCCGCCATCTTGCGGTGAGCTTCGACCAGCGTCTTGCTCGCCCGAATCTCGTGTGGCTTGACGACGGCCTCAACGATTCGGCCCTCACGCTCGGGAGGCCAAAGCCGAACCTCGTCACGCTGCTCCGCCCGGGCGTTGATCATCTTGAGGCGCACAGCAAACTTGGCTGGCTCTATCACCATCTCTAAATCGTCGGGTAACGAGAATTCGATGGTGCTCAGCCAAATAACCGTGTCAGCATTGGCGAGCTCCCCTATCTCCCGGGCACCACGCTGCGCGAACTTCGGCTCCGCTTGCCGAATCTTGGCGATTTCCTCGTTTGTCGTCACCCGGTCGGCAATCTCGTGTTCTTTCAGTTCTTTCGCCAATTCATCCACGAGCGCCAAGCGAGCCTCGGACGGCTGAATGAGGTCACGATCATCATCCACCAAGATCAACACGGAGCCAGGGGGAAGTTTGTAGGCCGCTGGAACCTTCTGCTTCGGATAGAGTCCCAGCGTATACATCCAGGAACCAAGGGATGGCCCACAACCCGCCAAGCCCAAGCAAATGAGCATCAGCAAGCCTTCGCTGAGCCATCCTCGCAACCCGCTTCTGTCACCCTTAATCGAGCGGTCGTTCGTACTCATGGAATTTCTTGCCCACTTCGATAGCAAACGTGTCGTAGGTTGCCTGACGCACCTGCTCCGGCCTTACGTTGATGAACCCGACGGGGCCCTCGTCCGGCACCGCCACCTCGACATCCTTCAGTGGCGTGCGGCTAGCGGAATCATCAGGCTGCGTCAGATCGTAAACAACGACCGAAGAGCCGATTCGACCACGATGAAAATGCGACATGCCGGGATCGCGCATCGAGAGTTTGTAAACACTCAGGTGCACAACCATGTCCGCCTGGAAATGGCGTCCCACAACCACTGGATCCCGATCCGCATCCCGACTCTTCTCGATATAGGATTCCACCCGGAGAGGATCGGCGACGGTGATCCCCTCGACATTCTTCGTGAGATAGGCCGAAACCTGAGCCATCAGATCGAGACGTACCTTGGGATAGTCCCAAAGAATCTCCGGAGGAGCCCACACGTAAACCAACACATGCTTGTCGTCCAAGCGGTTAAACTCAGCCGCCACTTTCTCCGTGGTCGGTGCTGTCTGTACCATGATACTCCTGACCAACGTGCAACCCGACAGGCCAAGTGCGCTTATAACCAACACAAGCCGCAGCGACGGACACACCCACGCTGCAGAAACCCGATGGACTCGACCCAACATTTGGCGTCTCCTGAACTCCCCGAGAACCGCGCGCACGTGCCTAAAGCGATAACGTTGCCCAAGCAACCACTTCACTCAATCAACTCCCATTGCGATACATGACATCCCCTAACCCACCGTCGCTCTATTCTCCATCAACACACGAATCACGTTGACACCCCAAGCAAGCACAAATAATGCCATGCAAAACCACAGTACACGCGTGGGACTGATACGGTACCAATTGAACTTGGGCCTCTTACCCGTAACGACACCGATCATGGCGATCACACCGGTACCGACCACGCCGGCCGCCAGCACCAAGCCCGCAACTTGTGCCCGTGCCGCTTCGATCAATTGCCCACGCACGGCACACGAAAACGCCGTCGTCATCCCACAGGTAGGACAGGGTAAACCAGTCATCATCATAAAGCCACAGGGCGGCAAACCGAGTTGCTGGTGTGTGCCGAGATGCCGACGGCTTGGAGCCAAGTTGGTTGCCGTCACAAGCAGCGTCACAACCACACCCGTGAGGCCTGCTGCGTACAGTCTCCCCACCACCGGATGATCCATCGCCACAACCGACACGAGCGGGCCCAACCGATGCCTCGCTGACATATGGAGCTTAGACGCAACGGGCCGAGCACGAGGAGGCTGCGACGAAGCGGATGATCCGTCACAATTGCCATTCTCTAGCGAGGCTGTGTTACTTTCGGGAGTCATCTTGGCGGATTCCATCGGGAGGATAAGCTTTGCACCACCCCAACGAGCATTGAACCTGTACCAAGACAGATCAACCGGCTCGGTCGCACATCGAGGCACTCTTGGGACGGCATACCGCCGGTCATGCACAAAGCCCAAGCGTAGCATCACGACACGCGTGGGTCAACGAAGCGTTGAGCCATCTCACCGTGTGGGTGTGGCGAGGAATTTTGGCCGAAGAGAAGACTAGGACATGGGCAACCACGGTCAACTCACCGGCTGCACAACATCAACACGCGACTCCTGTTGAGCACGCAGGCAAGAAAGGTCCTCTTGCCGAACAGAAACCCGCAAATCACACATGAAGCGTCGCATCGCTTCGTATCGCTCTTCGGCAAGCATGCGGATGGGCGCAAAACGAAAACTTTCCTTGATGCGGGTTTGCCAGTAGTGGTATTCCTCCTGGCGTTCCCACGCAGCAATCCACGCGCCAAGCGTTCGACCTTCAGCGATGATCTGTCGGCGAATGAGCAACGGAATCGCCTGGGGGCCGATCTCCTCGAGACTTTCAGCCTCGGCAAGGATCTGGGATTCCACGACACGGGTTCGGCGATCATTACAGCACCGAACCGCCAGAACCACCCGTTCCAGCGAATGCGAGGGTAACACCTCAACCAGTTGTGACTTTACCCAGTCAGCCGCCAAGTCGCGTTGAGCTTGAGTCGTCGGCCGAATAAGCAACTCGCCGGTTCCCATTTTACCCGCCCGATATTGCAGCAACCAACCTGCATCGTGATAGAGACAGGCCGCCGTCAACGCGACCCGGTCAACCGCCTGATCCTTGAGTTCAGGCAACAGGGCGATGGTCTCCGCAATCCTGGCGACGCGAGACGAATGATCCCAAATAACCGAATCAGAGAGCCCAGACACGGTCGGCACCAGGAGATCCGTTTCCGCTTTTTTCCAAATGTCACCCGCCATACCAAGCTTCTCCACCTTCCCCCGCTTTGCGTGACAGACCTTTACAGCAACCGGATCCGCGAACCCCGCAACAGATCCTCATCGTCCAGCGTCCCATTCTCATCGTTTACCTATACGTGGACCGACACTCAACGATTCCAGGTAACGCCTTGGCAGACGGTACGCGAATCGTACACACACGACATGCTTCGTACCTTGACGTGCTCAGTGATACCGCACCCGAAAACGACACAGGTGCCAGTCGTATTATGCGCCATCCCCAGAAAAAAACCAGGAAATTTTGTCCGTTTCAGCACACAAAGCCCCCCCGCTCCCTGCCATTGGCCCCTTGTTTTCCTGTGATTTTTCGGTCATCATATCACCCAGCATGTGTACTGCCGGTACTGACATTGACTGGCGGCCGATAGCTGCGAATGCCCCCTCCTGCCATATCTCGCTGGGCAGGAGCAAAAACAGTGCTCACATGATGAGGCTCGCCAACTGGGGGCAACATCCAGCGCGAACAAGTCCCCGCAGCACGTCGGCCAACAAGATGTCAACCAAACGCTCATAACACTTGGAAACGTCTTTGGGAGGTAACCTATGCTCGCGTACAAATTGATCAACCCCCCCATCATCGCCGCCCTGTCCGGCGCTGGCCATGGAGCCAAAGTACTGATCGCGGACTCGAACTACCCCGCCAGTACCAAGATTGGCCCCAACGCTGAATTGGTCTATCTCAACCTAACACCCGGTATGCCATCAGCCACCGATGTTCTGAAAAGTCTGTTGGACGCGATCGAAGTCGAATCGGCTGCGGTCATGCAACCCGATTCCGGGAACGACCCCGACATCTTCGCCGAATTTACCCAGACCTTGCCCAAAAACGTCGAGATGAAACGATTGGGTCGTTTCGAGTTCTACGATGCCGTCACCGATCCGGACACGTGCCTGGTCATCCAAACCGGCGAACAACGGTTGTACGCCAATTTGCTGTTGACCCTTGGGGCGATTGCGCCGAAGTAAGCCTCGCGATCGTGTGAGTCCGTCGCACGCCAACGGGCAAACAACCCCGGGTCGCAAGTTCTTACGGCGACCAACACAATCATGAACGCAATGTGAAATGAAAAACAACTAACCAATAACTAATTAGGTAAAGGAGAATCTTCGATGTCCCAATTCGATCGTTCCAAATTCAAAGCCCCTGACGTCATCAAGCTCGGCCCCAAACAAGCCATCATGATCGCCAACGGCGATGAGCGAAGAGCCGCCAACCTCGCAGGCTGGCCAGGCCAAGAAGCCATGGAAAAACAACTCACCAAAGCTTTCGCACGCGAAGGTTGGACCCTCGTACGTGCCCATGAGTTCGATCCCGCTATGGGACATGGCTTCATTGAAAGCCAAGCGATGGGTGATGCGGTATTCGATCGAATCCCGGCCGATGCGGTGCTTGTGGTGGCCGAAGCGGTTTGGCAGTACAGCAACATGGTGGCCTATCGTCTATGGGAGCATAAGGGCCCCATTCTGATCGCATCGAACTTCGACGGGTCGGCACCGGGTCTTGTGGGCGCCCTGGGGCTGGAAGCTTGCCTGACGAAACACAAGTTCGGCCCCGACCAGAAGGGCCACTACATGCTCTGGAGTTCCGAGGAATTCAACGATGAAGCCTCCAAGAAGAATCTGAAGGAATTCCTGGCGACCGGCAAGATCATCTACAATACCGATCACGCCAAGCCGTTGGAGAGCGTCGATACGAGCAAGTACAAAGACGCGATGGACTTTGGAACGTTCCTGGGGCAACACCTCAAAAAGGAAAGAGCCCGACTGGGTGTCTTCGATCCTCTGTGCATGGGCATGTTGAACGCAGCTTTTGACGAAGACGTCCTGGCCGGCACCGGCATCTCGATCCGGCGTCTGAATCAGTCGGACCTTTTTGCCGAAATGCAAACCATTCCCAAGGAACGCGGCTTAGCTCATGCCAAAAAGCTTGAAGCATGGGGCATGAAGGTTGATCGGGGAACCGACTTTGAAACCAAGGTGACCGACGACCAGTTGGCTGAACAAGGCCAGATGTACGAAGCGCTCGTCCGGTACGCCCATCGCGAAGGGCTGATGGGTGTGGGCATCCCGTATCAGCTCGGCTTGGCCCGCTGCTGTGCAGCCTCCGACCTTCCCGAAGCCATGCTGAACAGCTCACAACGGCCGCCGGTCGAACTGGACGGCAAAGTGTTGTTCGACGGCGAGCCCGTCATGTGCGCCAACGAAGCCGACATGGGTTGCGGCGTCGATCAGATCATGAGCAAAATGATTCTGCAGGGCATGAAGATCAGCCCCGAAACGACGCAGCACGACGTACGCTGGGGCGAGCGATACAAAGGCAAGTATGAAGGCAAGAACATCGATGTCGATGCCTTTGTCTGGGTCTTTGAGCTCTCCGGCAACACCCCCGCTGAACACGTCAAAGGCGGCTGGGGCGGCGTCACTGCCGTTCGCCAACCCCACATGTACTTCCAGAAAGGTGGAGCTGCTACCAAATGCGTATGCAAGCCCGGCGAGATCGTCTGGAGTCGGATTTACATCAACGCGGGTGATGAGCTCTGCATGGACATCGGACGTGGCGGCGTGATCGAATTGTCCGACCAAGAAACGGAAAGAAGATGGAAAGCCACGACCGAAGAATGGCCCATCGCCCATACCATTACCTATGGCGTGTCCCGCGACGATTTGATGGCCAAGCATAAATCGAATCACATCACGATCCATTACGCCCCCGACGCAGCAACGGCCAACGACGCGATGTTCGCCAAGGCCGCCATGGCGAAAGAAATGGGCATGAAAGTAATCGTGTGCGGTAATGTCGGCATCGAAGACAGCGTCGAATACAAGCTGTCCAAGGGTGCGGCCATCGTCGAGAAGTAAACCTCGACCCCGGGTCGTCAATACAGCGACCTAGGCCTGGGGTGGGTGGCCCAGATCCTCTGGATCTGGGAAAATGATTGTCCGGCTCCGTTGGCAGACCGTTATCGTCCATGCCAACCGGATGGCAAGAATCGAAGCCCCATGTTGAAACAACATGGGCCACCCGATCATGTTGCTGAAAACGCAGGCCTTACTCGGACCGACGAGTAAGGCTTGCGTGCTCCGGGCGGCTTGCGCGAGTGGCGTAAGCGAGGCCCTGGCAGCGAGATTTCGTTACGAGGAGACAGGCAATGGAAATCGTGTTTGGTCTTGCACTCGCCATTCTGGGCGGAGGTCTTCAGGGCGCATTCGTGCTGCCCATGAAGTTCATGAAGCGATGGGAGTGGGAAAACGGATGGCTGATCTTCACCATCATCTGCTGTGTCATCTTTCCGGTCGTATGCGCCGTCATGTTCATTCCCGATCTCGCTTCCATCTACAAGAATACGAGCTGGGGCGTCTTGAATGCCGTATTCTGGTTTGGTGCCGGTTGGGGCGTCGGTAATATCTTGTTCGGCCTGGGCGCCAAGTTCCTCGGCATGGCGATGGGCATCGCCATCATCACCGGCATCAACTGCGTCTTGGGAACCCTGTTCCCGATCATGTTCTTGACGCCGGGAAGCTTCAACATGCAGGCGGGGCAAATCCTAGGGGTTGGCCTGCTCGTGTTGATCGTGGGAGTCATCATTGTCTCCTCTGCCGGTGCCATGAGAGACAAGGAGCTCAAAGGCGGAGAAGCCACAGAAGCGGACAAGTCGAACGTTCCGTTCATTATTGGGCTCATCGTCTGTATCGCTGCCGGCATCTTCTGCCCGATGATGAATTTCAGCGTCTACTTTGGACAACCCATTACCGATTCAGTCAAGGAACTCGAAGGCGTCGCCCCCTACAGCCTCGGCTATGCCCAACTTCTCCCGGCTCTTCTGGGTGGCAGCTTGGCTCAGTTCGTCTACTGCGCCTATCTGTTCAAGAAGAACAAATCGTTCAAGAACTTCGCCCTCCCTGGAACAGGGCTCAACTATCTACAAGCGGCCCTGATGGCGTTCTTCTGGTTCGGCGGCATGGCTGTGTACGTGCTGGCGTCAGCCCTGTATCTCGGAAAAGTCGGCCCCATCGTCGGTTGGCCGGTGTTCCTGTCGGCAACGATTATCGTCTCCAATATCCTTGGCGTGGTGACGAGAGAATGGAGAGGCGTTAGCCAAAAAGCGTTCCTGAGAATGTATACCGGTATCGCTTGCTTGATCGTCGCGATTGTGCTGGCGAGTTTGTCGAACAAATTCCTGTAAGCTCCTGCTGAGCTAACAGCTTTTTGCAAACAACGAACGGGATAAGGGTGTGGATCTACTGCACTCTTATCCCGCTTGCGTTATGGGAGCGTATTTCCCTCCGATGCTTCCGCGGCTTCGAGTTTCTTGAAGAGAATCACCGGCTCACCCAGCACGTGACCCGCTGGCAATTCCTGCGTGGCAGTGTCCCATGACAAGTCGGCATCAAGCTTCAGCATCTCAACACACTTAGCCGCTGAGTACGGCAAAAACGGCGCCATGAGAACGGTTACAGCCTTGACGGTCTGAATACACACATTGATCGTCGTACCACAGCTCGCCAAATCTTCTTTGCGCTGCTTCCAAGGCGCCTTCTCGTTGAAATAGGCGTTCGCTTGCCGGGCCAGCTCCATTACCGCTTCGAACGCGTCACGGAATCGGAATGATTCCAGATGTTCCGTCGTCCTCTTGGCCGCCGACTGGATCGCTGCTATTTGAGTACGGTCCGCCTCGTCGCGCTTTCCCACCTCCGGCACCTTGCCCTCGAAATACCGTGCCGCAAACGTCAGCGTGCGGTTCACGAAATTCCCAAGCGTATTCGAGAGAATGGCGTTGTTCGCATTGATAAAGCCGTCCATATCGAACGCGGTCCGTTGTTTCTCCGGGGCAATCGACGTCAGGTAGTACCGCAACGGATCGGGCTCGAATTCCTTCAGGTATTCTTCGATCCAGACGGCGTTGCCCCGACTCTTACTGATCTTCTGCTCGTCTTCGCCCGGGTACTTGATGTTCAGAAACGAGTTGGCGACCACCTGCCAAGGCAACTGGTAGTCGCCCTCAGCCATCAGCATCGCAGGCCAGGTCAGCGCGTGAAAGACCGTGTTGTCTTCGCCGATGAAATGCACAATTCGGCACTCGGGATCTTTCCACCAGCGCTCGTAGCCCTTCCAGTCGCCCTCCTGCTGCTCGCAATACTTCGCGGTGAACGACACGTACCCGATCGGGGCATCAAACCAGACATAAAGGGCTTTGCCTTTGGCGTCGGGATCATCCAAAGGTACCGGCACCCCCCACTCCAGATCGCGGGTCATCGCCCGTTCAGGCAATCCCTGCTTGATCTGCCCCAGCGAGAAATTCAAGACCGTGTCCCGCCACGCGGGGTTGTCATCGCTGGCTTGACGCTTGCTCTCCAACCACTCGCGTAGCGTCCCTTCCAGCTTTTGCAACTGCAGATACCAGTGCGTCGTCTTCCTCGGCTCCGGCGTCGTCCCGGTGATCGTGCTGACAGGATTGACCAGTAACATCGGATCGATCGCGTTGCCGCAGTGCTCGCACTGGTCGCCGTAAGCCTCCGGATACTCGCAAGGCGTCCCATCCGCTCCTTTGTGATAGCACGTTCCCTTCACATAGCGATCGGGCAGAAATTGATCCGCCTGCGCATCGTACAGTTGCTCGGTGGTCTTCTTGACGAAGTAGCCCTTGTCGTGGATGACCTTAAAGAACGCTTGGCTGAGCTTCTGGTGCAGTTCCACGAAGTCCGGCTGATGCGTCCCGCCGTAAATATCGAAGACAATACCCAGCCCCTCAAAGGCGGCGGCTTGTCGCTGGTTGTAATCCGCTGTGAGCTCTTCAACCGACCGCCCTTCCTTGCGGGCTGAGATCAGCGACGCGACGCCATTGTCATCGCTGCCGCAAATGAAACGCACCTCATCGCCCCGCGCCCGCAGGTAACGCACATACGTATCTGCCGGCAGGTAAGCCCCAGCAATATGGCCCACGTGCAGTCGGGAATTCGAATAGGGCAACGCCCCCGTGACCAGGAATCGTCGTTTACTCATGTGTATCGCTCGCTCAATTACTTGAAGATTCGCCAGGTACCCACACCCGGTAAGTCCTTCCAACGCCAATCAACAATCTCGGATAGGAAGATGACGACTAGAAATCAGCGTGGGCCCGCCTCATGCGGGCCTGGGCATGCCCATGCGTGATCCGTGATGGAGTTTGCTTCGTGTACTCATGGATACAATTCTACCCGTATCCGCTCGACCTGCACAACAACCGGACCGCGAGAAATCGCGACCCCATGCTGAAACAACATGGGCCACCCGACACCCAGTCTACCATTGCCGTCCTTGGCCTCGCTGAGACAACGGGGCTACGGTGCGACCTTGCGAACACGTATCCGTGCAATCCCAATACAAGGACTTCCTTTAGCCACAAACACAACCGCCCCATCATGTGCTGTGATTTCCCCCAAGTCGACATACGCAACTTTCTTTTCGCGTATTTTCTGTTTTTCGAATTTCTGCAAAGGTGCGCCTTTGCGCCCTAAATAAATGGCGCCCCCGATGATCTGGTTCACCGGCTTAAGTTCAATGTGATACGCCCCATTCGCGGGCACAGGAATGCTCACCTCAACCGCTTTACCTTGTGTATCCATTTCAAGATAACCACCGCCAGCGAAGTCGCCATACGCGGCGCGCACAGCTTTTACCGTCAGACCCTGCGAACGTAACGGTGCCTCTAGTTCTGTCCCATCAAGTTCAAAAGCCGGTTTCAACTCCTTTGCACCATGCGATTTGGGATGATTCTGAGCCCCTACCAATAACGACTCGCGCTGCTCAATTGGCTCCGTTTGATACCAATAGGCAACGCTGGAATAGTCGTTTTTTATTGTCGTCTTATAGATATGCTCAATCGTCACCCGGATATGCTCATTGAATCGAACCGGATCAGGGATGTGCCAACGATATGCCGTCGTAAACAAGCCGCCATCCGGCCGTTCCTCAAGCAAGGGGACGCCATAATAGGGATAATTAAACACGTCCCGGAAACCCCACGCATTACAAAAATAATCTTCCGATCCGGTCCCGATGATGACCGGCTTCTCTGAATGATCAATAAAGATCATATCATCACCTTCGCCCCACCATCCGCTCGCCTCGGCATCCACAAACAGCGCACATCCCACATAATGGCCTGTACCGGTCGTCTCCATAATGACATAGTTATCTTTCCCCGTGGTGTTGCTCGCTTTGGGTTGCCCGGGCAAATTTCGCTCACGGCGGAACATGGCATGAAATAACCCTTGCTCAGGCTCGATCGGACCCCGCTCATAATCAATGTTGTAATAGATTGCCCGTATACTTCTTTCACCCGTGTTGGTTATTTCGATCCGTGCATGCCTATAAAACGGCATCGGCCAATAGCAATTCAAAGCTTTGTCGCTATTGCCTACGTTAATAGGCGCCGACTCGACCCTGTACGTCTTGGCATGGCCTAACACAAAGAAATCACCCAACGGCACCTCCACAGAAGGCACGCTCGAACGCTCCCAATACATGCGAATCACCAAGTCCCGCAGAAAAGTCGCATGATTCACGAAAGGGGCAAGGGTCATCCAGATATGCGTCACCTGCCCAGGGCCGTCCGCATCCAACAAAACCTGCGTCGCACCAGGCGGAAATGCATTGATACTATCCGCATTCCCCCCCGTCCGGTCATGACTGGAAGACCGCTGCGAAGTCCGGTCCTTTACCGTCGCCACATCCCCCAGATCAACCGCCCAACTCAACGACGCCCCTACGAATACCCATACAACCGCAAAACCCCAAATTCGTTCGCGCATGAGTTCCTCCTCAGCCTTCGACACTTCTCCAGACCTACATCACCCAAATAACACAAATGCAAGAATAGGAAGTTACCCGAATCTTGCAAGTGATAAAGAATACACGAAAAGTGGACAAGCGGAGGCAATCCACAACCATTACTCGGAAAATCTGGCTTACAAGCTCCCGCACAACCCCCCATGCGGTCCAATGAATTTGTATACCCCCGGGTTATACAGGACGATAAAAGAGGAGAATAAACCACCAAGGCACCAAGCCACTAAGAAAACCTTTGTGCCTTTGTAGCCTAAGGCGGGTCGCCTTTTTGTAACCCGCAACCGAAAAGTAGAACCTTTGGGAAGATCATGCGCGCAAACGGCGCGCGTCTTTCGCCGTAAGGTTCTAATGGCATGATTGACGCTTGCCCCGCGATGCCTGTGGACACGCGGCAAAAAGATATGGCGGGCGATGTTCGCCCGTACTATTTCATGGATATGCTATGCGCTCGTACTGGTTGATCGCAGGAAATCGCAACTTTCCTATTTTACTCTCCTGGTGCCCATCCTAATTTAGACAAGCACTGATGCAAGCGGCGAAGCTTTCGCACTTCCCGATCATCAACCCATTGATCGCTGGTAAACTGCTGAATAACACTTGCGAATGCCCGTGCATGAAGCACACGAACCTGCTCATCTTTCAATCCGGACCTGACACGCTCGCTCTGGACAAGGACAAGTTCTTCCTCGGTAATCTCCAAGTCTGCTACGACCGTCTTGAGCAATTCCCAATATGTTGTAAAGGCTTCGCGAACCGGATCGACCGTAGCTACAGACCCGTTCCGTGAAACGAATGACCTACTCCTTTCGAGACCAAAAACTGATGGTGGCGGAAACGGCGCGGGTGCCATGGCCGCTTGTCGGCCATGCAAAACTCAACGGTCACCACCTCATAATTGGCCATGCGAACCTAACGTCCGCCATCGCATGACTGACGATCTAAACGGATAGCTGGAACCCATATCTGAGCAACCACCCCCTGTTTGGGGTGGCGTCGCCGAGCAAACTATTGTTGAGAGGGACGTACTTCATGGCCGACAAGCGGCCATGGCACCCGGCCTCATGCGGGCCAGGGCATGCCCATGCGCGATCCAAAATGCAGCCTGCCTAGCGTACTCATCGACACGATTCTATCAGAATACGCTCAACCTGCATAACGACCGGGCCGCAAGAAATCGAGCTTGCTCTAGTTGGTACACCCGGGATCAACCAGCGCACCAGGCGCACCGAAACAACGTTGGAAGAGGCCAAAATCTAATTGATCCACGTCGCCATCGCGATCAAAGTCGGCAGGAATCACGCCCTCGCCATCGGGAGTCAATGTGCACCCCTGCGGCAAACTGGCAGGATTATACGGAATGCTCGGCCCCGTCGAACAAGCTTCAAACATACTCAAGTCCGCCTGATCGACATCGTTGTCAAAATCAAAATCGCCGGGCCGTGGCGGGTGGGACTCATACGCTCCCATATCGACAATAGGTGGCGTTCCGTTGCCGGTATCGGCCACGTGAGGATCATCAACAAAACGTAGATTCCCCTCCGCGTCGGTCACGACGCTGGACGGTACAGCCAAGTTGTCACCTGCGTCGATACAAGGTGATCCCGGGGCCAAATGGAAACCCGCGGGAGTAAACAGGGGATCGGCATCGATGTTGCCAGGACCCCATACCAGCGAACCGTCCCCAACATAAACGCCCGATTCGCCGCCTTTTACATTGCTGTATGCCACTGAGACTGTGCTGCTGTCTGTAAGCGAAAGCTCGGGGCCAAATGGTGCAATATTGCCCCATAAAACGCAGTTGGCTATAAGTGGCTGGCCATTAAAAATCCAAATTCCACCCCCCGTATACTCTGCAGAATTCTTCGAAAACGTACAGTTCATTATGGTAGGGCGACTCTGGTAAAAGTCACCAGACAAGGCACCACCATGATCCGCCCAGTTCTCAGTAAATAGGCAGTTAATTATCGTCGGCGAGCAAAAACTAGCGCAATATATTCCCCCGCCATAGTCACTTGACCAGTTCCTGACGAAAGCACAGTTTACCAATCTTGGACTAGCACTCCAGAGATAGACGCCACCTCCTCCTCCGTTAGAATCTGCCTTTCCAGCAGTGATGGTGAAACCATCGAGAACCGCGGTCGCATTAGTACCACCAGCGGTAACAACGTGATAGCTATTGTCGTCCGTGTTCGCAAAATTCGGGCCATCGTCGCCGTTAAGATCGCCACTCAGAATCGTCGCGTTGCCCCTTGGATTGCGTTGATTCAGAGCAGTCTCGCCCCCTGCAAACCCGCCATAAATCGCGACGCCACTAAGCAATCGAAACGAGGCTTCGCGATCCCCTGTTCCGTTCGTGGGAGTGAAAACCCCCGAAGCCACCCAGATTTCGGATGCTCCTCTTGCCCGCGCAACAGTCAAAGCGGGTTGTAAATCGGTGTACGCATCCTTCCAACTTGTGCCGTCGTTAGCTCCCGTGGCCTTAGCATCAACATATAAACGATACCCGCCATACCAGATCCAATATTCAGATGCGCCCATATCCACAATCGGCGGTGTTCCAACGCCGCTATCAGTCGTATCGGGATCATCGTTGAACCGTGGATAACGACAGACATCAGTAATAATCCCTTCGGGCACAAGCATGTTGTTGCCGGCGTCAATGCAAGGAGATACTGGAGCCAGTTCTACAGAATCATCGGACGTGCCGGCGACGTTGTCATTTCCATCGAGATCGACAAACAAAGGTTGCTCACGAATGTTGCCAACACCGTCATAACCGCCCTCCACGCAACTGTAGGAGACGGTCGTCATCCCCGTTCCAAAAACAAAGATGGGATCAAAGTGATTGGCCCAAAGGATGCAGTTGGCTAAGATTGGATCGCTATCCTTGCTAGCGACCGCACCGCCAAAAAGCAGGGCTGTATTCAGAGTGATTGTGCAGTTGATCAACAACGTAGGACTGTTGAAATTGACCACCGCTCCACCGAAAGCATCTGCTGAGTTCTTGATAAAAACGCAGCTACCGATCGTAGGATAGCTTTCACGGTTAAATATGCCGCCGGCCTCTTGGGCTGAATGGTTACTAATGAATCGGCAATTGAGAATCTGCGGCGAGCCGCCCTGATTGAGCATCGCCCCACCACGCTGGGCTGCGTAGTTGTCGAAGAACCGGCAAAAAGAGATGGTCGGACTACTGTTTTCGTTGTACATGCCGCCGCCGAACGCGTCCGGCTCCGACGGACCATCCGCCCGGCCACCGACGATCACAAAAGTGCTCAAAATGGTCGTTGAATCGATGCCGCTCGCGGTTACCACGTGATAACTGTTGTCGATATCAATACCTGCTTGGCCGATATCACCGCTTAGTATCGTCGCGTTAATGGCAGTGTTACGATCATCCACATGGATCTCGATACCTGCGAAACCGCCATAGAGGCCAACGCCATTAATGAGCTGAAACGTTGCCGTCCGGTCACCCGTATGCGTCTGACTGGTTACATCGTAATCCGGCAAATAGGTACCTGCTGCTACCCAGATTTGATCTCCAGTAGAAGCCGCTGCCAGCGCCGACTGTAGCTCGACAAAAGCATTGTCCCAATCGCTGCCATCGTTCGCCCCGCCGCTGACATTTTGTTTGACGTACCAGATGTTCTGGGCTGCTACGGCAGACGACACACCGAGCCCGATTACTGCGGCCCAACAAAACACACGGGATGAGAACGGCATCATGTCACGACTCCTGAAAAGGATTCCCCATCGAATGGCTAACGGTCGATCTTGTGGATTCACTGCTCCTGATTGGGCTCATCGCCGCGTTTGCGTCGGCGTGATGCCGCAATTGCCGCCCCTCCGGCCACGAGCAATCCAGCCGCTGGGGGTTCTGGGATCGTCTGCACGGAAACAAAATTGAGCGAGTTGGCAAAGATGCCTGCCGGCTGCATCGAGCTCTGAATTGGGGCAATGTCAGCCTCATAGCCAAGAGTTGTATTGAAAACTTCGATGCCATTTTTTGGGAAGGTGACAGCCGCCACCAGCGGCTCGGGCGTCAGTGAGTAGAAGACCGCGCTTACGAATGGGAAGCAAATGTCGTCATACATCCCTCCATACCGATAGACTGCCCGTCCGCCCTGGATGCCGTCGAATTGTGGTGGATCGAGAGCTGTCCCAAGATTGCCTGCCATCGTCGAAAACGTCAAACCTCGCGTGGCGAAATTGAGCTTCTTCATCGCAATGGCCATTAATCCATCCGGCGAATCGGTTTTGGTCCACAAAGAAATGACACCGTAACCGTCATTCAAATCGTACAGCCACTCGACACGGATATGTTGATCCTCACTGGAGCCGGTAATCGGGGTGGCCTGGGCGGCAATGGGCCGGCCCACAAGCCACAAAGCAACCAGTACTGCTGCTATCACAAAACCGGCTTTCGTCTGCCCTGTTTCTACGGGGCCATAGGCACGCAGGAACCGCCGCGCTGTACGATTGACGATCATCGAAATTCTCCGTGTAAGATGACTCCTAGTGGGCCTCCTGCCCTCAGAGAAATTTCATGGCGTGAATCCTGCTTCCGACCACCCTGTCGAGTGCCATCTGGACCTGCACCCAGCATTCCACATTCCACGGTACAAAACTTATTAGACACCCTTTATCGCCTATCGGAAAGCCGACCTGAATTCGTTGAGCCATTCCTGAAACGCGCGCCGGCGACCGACACGACCCCACCCGCTGCCGTTTACACCGTACCTGCCTCGTCTATAATGGTGTCGCTTGGCTTTTGACTCTTTGTGCGTTGGGCTTGGGAAGTCGTGCCTTGAAAGAAGGATCGTAGCGTATGGCTCTACTTGGTGTGAACATTGATCATGTGGCCACCGTGCGGCAAGCGCGTCAGACGTATGAGCCGGACCCGGTTTGGGCGGCGGTGGAGGCGCAGCTTGGCGGTGCGGACGGGATTACGTTTCATCTGCGCGAGGATCGGCGTCATATCAACGAGCGCGATGCCCAGCTTCTCAAGCAAACTGTCAACGTCAAACTCAACATGGAAATGGCTATCGCGAAGGAGATCGTGGACATTGCGGTTCGGCTCGTACCCGATCAATGCACGCTCGTCCCGGAGAAACGGCAAGAGCTGACCACCGAGGGCGGGCTCGACGTCGTCCGCCTGCGAAGCAAGGTCAAACCGGTGGTCACCCGGCTAGCCAAGAAAGGCATCGAGATCAGCACGTTCATTGAGCCGATAGCCGATCAGGTGCGAGCGTCTGCCGACGTTGGCTGTCATGCGGTCGAGCTCTGGACCGGAGAGTTCGCCCACGCCAAGACCCCCAAGCAAATCGCGGCTGCCCTCAAGCACCTGGAGAAGGCGATCGAGGTGGGCCACGAGTGCGGACTACACGTCCACGGCGGCCATGGCCTCACCTATGACAACATCGCCCCCGTCGCAGCGCTACCCGGATTCATCGAATTCAACATCGGTCATTCGATCATTTCACGCTCGCTTTTCGTCGGTATCCGTGAAGCGGTCCGACAAATGAAATCGCTCATCGCGGCTCCGGCTCTCCCTTGAAGTGATGCTCGCTGGCCGACCCCGCACGGAGCCGGTACACTGTGGGTCAGCAACGCGGATGGGCAGACAATGTGGATGGGCAGACAATGCGGATGGGCAGACAATGCGGATGAACGAAAACGAACGGGAATCGCATTAGACATCAGGTCAGACAGGGGGTAAATCGCCAATGACCCCGACAGATCTGCAAAACGAGATCAATCATCAATCAGCACCTAAGCTTGGCGCGGTGATGGTTGCTTTGTTGGCCTTCCTGATCGTAACGCCAGCACTGCCGGCTTCCCACGTCCTTGCCCAAGCTGAGGCATCCCTCCAGACATCGCTCTATCTCAAGGACGGTGATACGGTCGTCTTTTTGGGCGATGAATTGACCGACGCCCCCTCCCCCGTCAGTAGCAACCAGTACAGTGTGCTGGTGGAAAGCTTCTTTGCGGTACGTTATCCGGATCTGCGCGTCCGTTGGATCAATGCTGGCTGGGCCAATGACACCGCGGCCCGCGCTTTGCTGCGTCTGGATCGTGACGTCCTCGCGCATCAGCCCAACGTCGTCGTCATTTGTCTTGGACTCAATGATCCGGAATACCTGCCCTTTGACCGGGAGAAACTCGATACGTTCCAAAGCCGGATGCAGGCGATTGTCGAGCGATGCCAGCAAGCTGGCGTCCGCGTTTGGCTCATCTCGCCCCCCTCCATCGAAGCCAAGAAAGAAAAAAGGACGTGGATCAAACGTCGCAGCAAGCCTTCCGCGGTCGATCTGAGCGCCATCCGTTACAACGCAACGTTGGACAAGTACGCTAAGTGCCTTGCTGAAATCGCTAAAACAACAAAAAGCGGCTTCGTGGATTGGTTCCACGAGTCCGTCCAAACCCGCCGGCGTGAACGTCGAAAGACCGCCTACCTTGCGTTGACACGTGATGGCCGACTGCCAAACGCCAGATCCCACGCCTTGGTCGCGACCGGCTTGTTACGCGCGTGGCAAGCTCAGCCGATCCGCGTCACGATCGACCTTGATTGGGAACGCGGCCACGCTCAAATCAAGACACACGTGACGGGTAACCAAGCGCGATCCGTGGCCGTGGAGATCAGCGAAGCCGGCCCGCGCATCCTTCAGCTCAACGACTTGCCGTTGCCTTGGCCGATGGCCAGCGGAGCCGATGGCGTGCTGGCTGAAGGCTGGGAAGCTGCCGACATGTGCGTCTTCCTTTTCCGAATGGTTCACCCCCCTGAACGCGGAATCGTTTTTCAACAACAGGGCTCCGACAAAACGTCGGTCAAGCCGCTGACTGTTACGGGTGACCAACTTCGTACCGGCTTCAACCTCGCAACCACCGAGCCGTTGCGATCCAACCCCGTCGTCACGAAACTCTTCAAGCTCATCGGCACGAAGAATTACTACCGTTACGGCACCTGGCGGAAGCTGAAGCTCTCACCGCCCAAGGAACCTGAACTCGCGGAGGCCCACCGGCAACTGGTCACCGCCTGGGCCACCTATGTGCGCGGCTGCGAGGAGATCATCTTCAACAGCCCGAAAGTATTCGACGTCAAGCTCGTCCTGGGCGAAGCTGTCCGACCGGAAACGCTACTGACGCACCAACCCCGCCCGCACCGGCCATCGATCAAAGCTCGACCGGTCACGACGCAACAGGATCAAGACTAGCCGTACCGCTCGATGCCTGGCACGAGATGGGTGGGCCCTGTCCCCCTGCTGCTGCTTCTCCACGAGGCGGTTGCGGTAAGCTTCAACAGGTCCTTGCTTGGCATGGCAATCAGCCACCACCGCGGTTAGAATACCCCGCGCGATGGATCGAGCGGAACGTCCGGTTGGCTTCGCGCGTCAAACTTCGCACAATGTCAGTCGCCTGTTCCGTTTTCAAAATGGCTGGGCATGTCAGATTTCGCGGATGGCGTGCAGGTCTTTTTCGTGTTGCGATAGCGGCCCGCTTAACCAAACGGCCCGCGTTGAGGGAGTGGTACCGTGACAACAGGTCAGAGCACTTTCACCGGTAGCATGGTTGCTTTGGTCACGCCATTCAAAGATGGCACAATCGACTGGAAAGCACTGGAGGCTCTCGTCGATTTCCAGATTGACGCCGGCACGGATGCCATCGTGCCTTGTGGTACAACGGGCGAAAGTCCAACGCTCACACACGAGGAAAATGATGCGGTGGTCGCCGCCGTCGTCAAACGCACCAAGGGGCGGGTCCCCGTCCTCGCGGGCACCGGCTCCAACAGTACGGCCGAAGCGCTGCGTATGACCCAAAATGCACAAAGAAACGGTGCTGACGGTTCCCTGTTGGTCGCTCCTTACTACAATAAACCGACCCAGGAAGGGCTTTTTCAGCACTTCAGCCTCATCGCCAAGGAAGTCAACTTTCCGCACATCCTCTACAACATTCCTGGCCGATGTTCCGTCGAGGTTAGCGTGGATACCATCGTCCGGCTCCGCGAAGCCCACCCCAATATCGTTGCGGTCAAGCACGCAACCGGCAGTATGGACGGTGCCAGCGAACTGCTCAGTCGCTGTGAAATCGGCATCCTGAGCGGCGATGACTCGATGACTTGGCCATTGATGGCTATCGGCGGTACCGGTGTTATCAGCGTATTGGCCAACCTTGTCCCCAAGGACGTCAAAGCGCTCACCGATGCCGCTTTGGCTGGCGACTGGAAAACCGCCTGCCAATGGCATCACAAGATGTTCAAATTGGCCAAAGGTTTGCTTACGCTCGAGGTGAACCCCATTCCGATCAAGACCGCGATGGCGATGAAAGGAATGCTTGCGGAAGAATTCCGGCTTCCGCTGTGCAAGATCCAACCCGCTAACCGCGAAAAACTGGCGGCGGCGATGGCTGAATACGGCTTGTGAGCGACTGCGATGTCCCGAATCGTTTCGCGACACCGGTAGGCCAAATCAAAGCCAAGATCCTTTTTTTGCGTGCACCTGCAACTGAAACCTGTCGCACCAAGCTTCGTTTACGCTTGGCGCCAAGTCACATGCAAGTCGGCTTTTTCGTTGCTATAATTCACCGATCTTTGCATCCGTGGACGAATGCCATGAACAAGGTGTTCATCTGATCTGGAGAAACCGAATGACCTCCAAAGAACGAATGATGCGGGCACTCCATCGCGAGAAACCCGATCGTCTGCCGGTCACCATCCATCAGTGGCAACAATATCACCTTGATAAGTACATGGATGGCATGGATGTTTTGTCCGCATTCAAAACGACCGGCATGGACGCATCGATCCAGTACTTCGAAGCCATGGGACAATTCTGGATTCCCAATGCGGAACAATATGTCCTCCAAACCCCCCAGTGGCGAGAAGACATCGACGTCATCGACCCGAACCCGTTGAACAAGATCCTGCATCATACCATTACCACACCCGAGGGAACGCTGACGTACAAGACGGGCGGCAATCTCACCACGACATGGATCACGGAGTATTTAATCAAGCATCACGACGATATCGACCTGATTGACAAGTACATGCCGGTGGCCCAACTAGATCAGCAACAAGTCGCTAACCAATACAATGCGATTGGTGATGCGGGTATCCTGAGGGGATTCGTCTGGGGGGACCAAGCGGGCTGTTGGCAACACGCCTGCTGCCTGATGGACGTTCAGAATCTCATTATCGAAGCCTTCGACCACCCCGATTGGGTGCATCGCCTGATGAGCGTCCTTCTCAAAAAGAAACTGCGGTTCATCGAAGAATCCTTGAAGGGCACCCAGTTCGATCTGATTGAAACCGGCGGCGGCGCATCGAGTGACACATTGATTTCACCCGCCATGCACCGTGAATTCTGCCTCCCCTATGACCGCAAGATACACCAAGCCCTGCACACGATCGGACATATCAGCACGTACCACACCTGCGGCGGGATGATGCACATTCTGGACCTCATCGCCCAGAACGAAACCGACGCATCGGAAACACTTTCGCCTCCGGGTATGGGTGGCAACATTACCGAACCGGAAAAAGTCAGAAAGATCTTCGGTGGCAAGATCGCGATGATCGGCGGCATGGACCAGTTCAACATTCTGACCGACGGCACATCCGAACAGATACGAGCTGAAGTCAACCGGCTGTTTGAGGGTTTTGGACCCGACGGCGGCTACATCCTGTCCGCATCGGATCACTTCTTTGAGACGCCCGTTGAAAACCTGCGTACCTTCGCAGAAGCGGCCAAGGAATGCGTCTACTGATACGTGTTTCTACGGACACGATACGTGATGCCACTGCTACACGTCCGCGGCTTCAACCGCAGAGCACCATGCCCGAGTGTGCACGTACAATGACCTTCGTCTCCACCTCACCCAACCCGTCAAGCCCGGCACGATTCCCGTCGGCCAAGATCGACCATCGTCCCTCCGGCAACGTGAACATCGTACCCTTGCGACGACCATTCAACAAAACCAAGATCCGTTCTGCGGATTCACCCTGCAACCCTGCTCCATCCAGCACACAAACAACGCAACGCTCATGAGGCGGATCCTCGAACCGCACGCGCTGTTCCACTTCGGCCCGTGTACGCAAACGAAAAACCGGATGCGCTTTTCGCAGTGCGATCATCCCGCGATGATAGGCGTAAACATCCGCGTTTGTTTTCTTCAACGACCAGTCGAGCCGATTGATGGAATCCGGCGCGTTGTAGCTATTGGAGTGGCCTTTCTTCGTTCGGCAGAACTCCTGGCCCGAATGCAGCAACACCATCCCCTGTGATGTCAGCACAATCATGGTCGCCAACCGCACCATCCGTTTGCGTAGGGCATAGGACCCATCGGGAACACTCTGCACTAATTTGTCCCATACCGTCAGATTATCGTGGACTTCAAAGTAGTTGATCGAATCGACCGGATCGACCGACCAATCATGGATGGCCCCCATCAAACCGTGTCGAATCCCGTCCACGCGATCGCCCACCTGAATGAAACCGGGCGGCCCACCGTCACGATCCCCTTTGATCGCATCACGAATATGGTCGTTAAATGCGCCAATCCCAGTGCCACGGATATGACAGTGATCTGTGATCGGCGTCAACGGCGTCGGGCCCGCAACCCATGGCTCGCCGTAGAGAAGGAGGCCCGGCCTGATTCGATCCAGCTCCGCCCTGACCTGCTTCATCGTTTCAAGATCAATGGCCGCCATCATGTCAAAGCGAAAACCGTCCACGCGATACTCCCGCACCCAGAACTTCACCGAATCGACAATCAACTTACGGGCCATCGGGTTTTCGCTGTGGTATTCGTTGCCACAACCTGAACCGTTACAGAACCGCCGCGACGGCGTCATGCGGTAGTAGTACCCTGGCACGAGTTTCTCAAACGATGCGTAATTAGCGGTATGATTGTATACCACATCTAGAATGACGCCGATACCACGATCGTGAAACGCTTTGATGGCTTGCTTCAGTTCGGCGATACGTGCTGTGCCGGTTACATCCGATGCATACCACCCGTCCGGCGAGTTGAAGTGCATCGGCATGTAACCCCAATTGTACGTATCGTCCTCCTGCTCGGCGTTGTCAAAATCCTGGACAGGCATCAACTGTACATGGGTTACACCCAATTCAACCAGATGATCGATGCCGGTCTTGATCGAAGAATCATTCGGCACATGTGTCCCCGATTCGGTCAACCCCAGGAACTTGCCCTTTTGCTCGACGCCCGAGTTGCCGGCAATCGTGAAATCGCGAACGTGCATCTCGTAAACCACCGCATCGGCCGGCGACTCGGTCACCACGTGCGGACTGTCACGAAAACCCGGCGGATCCGTCTGCGTTAAGTCGAAAATGAGTGATCGGTGGTGCCGTCCTTGTGTACATGTCGCATAGATATCACTGACTTCTGCGTGGGGATCGAACCCATCGCCCTGAAGTCGGTAGGCATACCACTTGCCCTGTTGGTCACCCTGGACTGTCGCTTCCCAGACACCTTTATCGATACGCTGCATCGCATGCGACGTTAATCCTGCATCCCCTTCCACCGTATCGGCTATCACCACGTCAACGCCGGTTGCCAACGGTGCGAACACACGGAATGTCGTGCAGTGCGGTGTGTATGTCGCGCCCAGTTGTACATCAGGATCGTAGAACTTGTCCGAGTGATGAACCACACGCCATGGCTGAACCGTCACGCTACCGACGTCCCCTGCCTGCAAACGAAACGTCTCGGCAGTGAAGTCCAACGGCTCAACCACATCCAATGCGTAGAGGGCTGACTGGCCGTGACGCATCCCTACCGGCTCAACACTTTCAATCGTCAACGGTCGGCCCGATTGCGTCGTCAGCGTGAACCGTCTGTGAGGCCAAGTCGAGATCGGATACCGCCGGGAGAACCGCACTGTGACCCGATGCTCGCCGTCCAGCGTCGCTGCGATCAGTTTCGGAAGATGCTCGCTCATAACGAGATGAACCGTCAACTCTTTGTTCGCAACCGTGTCACGTTGTTTGCAATGCATCGATCACATTGCTACGGGCAGCACGCAAAGCTGGAACGATACCCGCAATCAAGCAAACGGCAACCGTGAAAGCGATTCCGGGGAGCACGAGATCCCATGGAATCGTCCATTTCGGCTCATAACCCCAAATCGCCTGCGTCATGGTATTCAAGCCGCTGGCGGCGTGCAGCCCTAACGACACACCCAGCACACTCCCCAGCGCGCCCAGTACTGCTGCCTCGCCGATGACCAAACGAATGACCTGCCAGCGTGTCGTCCCGATCGCACGGAGCATGGCAATTTGCCGGATGCGACTCGTAATGTTGGCCATCATCAGATTGCCCACGCCCAATGCCGCCACGATTAACGCGACCATCGGAATGGTTGCAAACAACATGGTCGCCCGGCGTAGATCGCGGTCGATTTGCAACTTCAGCGCACGAACGGAAGCGTGCTGCTCCCCGTGAGCCCGGGCACGGCGGGCCAACAGTTGCATCACCAGTTCCTCGCGGTAGGTTTGCCACAATTGTTGAGCCGACAGCTTGCCCCACTTCGGCGACACCACCTGAACCAGCGTATCACGGAAGAGCCGTAAAGCAGGCACATACGCCCATTCGACGGAAAGCCCCTGCTCAACAAGTCGGTCGCAACGTTTTTTGATCTCGGTAATTTCTTCGCTACGTTCCGGCATCATCGCCCGCCAGTCAATCAAGAGCTTCGCCATGGTGGCTGCGTCATCGATTCTCGGCGGAACGTCCTGTTCAAACGCGGCGGGATATAGTGGTGTCGTCGTTGGCAGATCGAAGTTGATCAGAAACATACTGACTTCGTCCGGCACACCGAACACCCGTCGAGCGTCGGCGAGCGTTCCCATCACAATATGCACCGATGCCTGCACGAGCATGCCGCCCGCATTGAAGTAGTTGGCGGCGATATCCAAAGCGGGCGACGTGACCACCCCCGCAATTTCAAATACGCCCACCCGCCCAAAATCCGACGCACGGACACGCACCTGTTCGCCATAACCTACCTTATGGGCCCGGGTGAACTCCGGCGTCACCAAAACAGCCCCCCCTTTTTTTAACTTGGCGATTGCCTCGTCTTTGTCCCCTTCCACGAACTCCAGCTTGGCGATTCGGAAAAACTCATCCGGATCACCCGCCACAAACCGCGACACAGGAAAGTTGAACAACCCCTTGCCATACACCGTGCAGCGAATTCCCTCGTTGATCACACAGCTCGTTGCGACACCGCCCAGTTGACGCGTCTCCTCCACGCGGGCTTGAGGTACCGGCGGCGTAACAAACACGAACGCCTCGCAGAAGTCCTTCGGAAAGTCCCAGCCGCGAGCCAGCGAATCACTATGCACCACCAAAGACACAATCAACGACAAACCCACCATCAAGCCGCAGCAAATTGCAGCCGACCGCCAAGCTGCCCGTCCTACTTGATCGCCCAGCAAGCGATAGCGCAAACGAAGCGTCATGGCCACGAAGCGAACTGCAACTTGCGAAAACAACATCACCAGTGCCGGCGTCACCATCGCGTAACCGCAGAACAGCAACGCGACACCACTCAAGGCGACGCTCGGTTCAAACCATCGCGGAGGCGGCACGTGGTGAATCATGTACGAATGACCGACAATCATACCGACGCCGATGATGGCTGACAGCCACGCAAAAATCGATGGTGTCGCTTGTGATTGTGGACGCGAAGCCGCCAACGGCGATACGCGCATCGCCTGAACCATCGGCAACAGTGCACCCGCCAGCGTCGTGACTCCGCCACCGGCAAACGCGAGCAATAGGCCAATACGACTCACCGCAAACGTGCCGACGTACTCCGGTGCCAACGCGACGCTGAGCCGTGCCAATGCCAAACCCACTGGAACGCCAAGCACAATCCCCAAGAAACACAACGGGACTGCTTCGCTTAGCACCAAGAAGGCCATCTGCCAACGTGTCATGCCTAGACAGCGCAGCATGCCAAGCTGCCCCACGCGTTCCACCATTCCCATGCTCAACGTTGACAAAATGATGAAAAAGGCGGTGAACAACGCGACCGTCGAAATGAGCAGCAAAACAAACCCGGTCTGTTTCTCCGCTGCTTCGACTTGTCTCAATTTCGCACTGGCTGACGTCACCAGAAAACCTTGCCGATGCCGTTTGGCTTTGGCCCAGAGCAATGCCCGACTTAGCCGCATCGCTTTGTTGGACGTATCCTTGAGCATGATGTCGATTTTCGTGACGCGTTTCGGCTCTTTGTCGTAGCCAACCAGCCACTGGAGACGATCGAGCATCAGCATGACCACGGGCCGTTGTTGTTTGGCGACCTGACGGTATTCAAGCAGCCCGACGATCGTGAATGTCGCTTCTCGATCCGTCACGCCGCTGCTGGATGTCATCGTGTTGCTTCGTAACACAAAACGATCGCCTAGCGTCACACCTAACCGAGCGGCGAGCTTGTCATCCATGACGGCGGCTTCCGTGTCATCCGTCGTCAGCAGCCGACCCGCGACCCGATCTTGTTCATATTCACGAAAGCTGTACTCGGTGGTTGGATCGATCCCCACCGCTTGCACTTGCTCGCCGGCCCACTCAATGAAGAAATCCCCCGAGGTTGCTGCGGCAGGCAACTCACTTTCGGCCCGCCCCCGTTGGAGCGGATCGTCCAATGATGTCAATTCATCCGGCACTTTTCGGTCGGCTGACGTATCGTGCGAAGAGTCCCTGACCACGTGCAGCATCATGTTCTGTTGCAACCGATACGTCACATGTTCGACATTCGGATCGGAAGTGGCTTCTTTGCTGATGATTTGATAGACGGTGCCCGCCGGCCCGTAGACAGATTCGACTGACAGGTGGCTTCGGCCGATCCAGAACCATACTTGGTCTTGGACTGCGAGCCTTACCGACTCGTAAGCGCAAGTGACCCAGATCACCACCCCGACACCGAGGGCGATGGCCGCCAAGGAGGCAGCTGTCCGGCCCGGCTTAACCCGCCAGTTCCGTATACCGAGCTGCCACCAGTACCGCATTGCCGGGCTCCATTTCTTCCATCGTGCCAACGACTTGGCCATCCTTCAAAACATACGTCCGGTCAGCATACGAGGCTGCGGACGCTTCATGCGTGACCATCAAGACGGTCTTGCCCAACTCCCGTGCCAATCGGCGAAGCAAAGCCCAGATCTCGGCGGCGTTGACTGAATCCAGATTCCCCGTCGGCTCATCCGCGAGAATCACGGCCGGGTCGTTCAACAAGGCCCGCGCGATGGCTACGCGCTGCTGTTCACCGCCGGACATGGCCTGGGGCCGATGATCCGCACGCCCCTCCAGGTGGACCATGTGAATCATCTCATCCACACGACGTTCGATTTCCGCCGCAGGCACCCCGTCCACCAACAGCGGCACACCTATGTTCTCCCGCGCCGACAACGTGGGCAGCAAGTTGTACGCTTGAAAGATGATCCCCATCCGCCGTCGCCGAAACAGCGTCCGCTTCCGATCGGACATCCGTGTGATATCCTGGTTTTCCACACGCACGGAGCCCGCGTCCGGAACATCAAGCCCCCCCGCCAAGTGCAACAACGTGCTCTTGCCCGACCCACTGGCACCCATGATGGCAACCAGCTCGCCGGCAGCGACTGACAAGGAAACTCCACCCAATGCGCGGATATGATGATCGAGAACGTGATAGGTTTTCGTCAGATGCTCAACTTCCAGTACGGTATTCATGAATCACTTCGTTTCAGACACGAATTCGTGCATCAAGCTTCTCTCGATCCGACTCAGCAGCTACACTAATGTCCCAGTGAGCACACAGGGAACGTCCTCATGAAACTCGTCGTCACCGCCGATTTGCACTACAACGTCGCCCGCAGCGTCGAGCCGACCCGAACCCTGGCGGAGGAAATCTGCAAGCTGGAGGCCGACGCCCTGCTTATTCTCGGCGATGTCGGCGGGCGAGATTCGCGCATTGTAAGTGACTGTCTCCATCTTTTCGACCGATTCAGCGGCCAAAAGTTCTTCGTGGCCGGAAACCATGATATTTGGGTCAACCCCGGCGAAGACTCGCTGGAAAGATTCGAGAACGCGCTGCCTGCACTGTGCCGAGAAGCCGACTTCCACCCGCTCGACGTCGAACCCGCTCTCGTCAATCACGTCGGCATCGTCGGCTCGATGGGATGGTACGACGCCAGCTTCCGTCCGGCCCGACTCGAGATTCCGTACCGTTTCTATGAGCACAAGGTAGCGCCGGGGGCGGCCTCGCGCTTATCACGATACAAGCACCTGGTCGAAGATCTCTCCGACGTTCCCGAAGCGGCCATGCGAGTCAGCTCGCGATGGATGGACGGTGAACATGTCCGATTGTCGATGAGTGATCTTGAGTTCTGTCATTATCTGCGCGATCGGCTCAGCCAACATTTGGAAACGGTGGCGGACCAATGCCATACAATCGTCGTCGGCTTACATCACATCCCGTTCGCGCAGCTCATCCCCCATAACGACGACCCGAACTGGGCCTTCGCCGGCGCATTCCTCGGCAGCGAACTCTTCGGCCAAGCCATGCTCGACCATCCGAAGATCCGCTACGCCCTCTGCGCCCACAGCCACCTCGTCCACCAGACAAAAATCCAACACATCGAGTGCATCAACGTCGGCTGCACCTACGTCAAGAAAAGGTATGAGATCATCGAGTTGTAACGACGCCGGTGGGCGCCCTATGTTGTTTCAACGTGGGGCCCTGACATTGCCATCTAATTGACATGGATGATACTGGTTTTTGTCGGTGGCTGAAGAATCACTTCACCAGATCCAAAACGATCTGGGCCACGCCCAAAGCAACGTCTTCTCGCAATCTACTCGACACTGATAGTACCCGTTGGTGGATCGTCATTAGAAATACAGATCACTAGCGTCTGAGTTGCGCAATCGACACCGTCCGTTGTCGGTCGAATAAAGCGGGCATTTCCCAGGATATCGCCGGAAAAACTGTCTGCCGTTGGAGGTGATCCAATACCGGACAACGCCACGTTACCTTGACTTACGTACAGTCCAAAACTTTCCACAGAATAGTAGTAGTCGGTCGTTTCCAGACCAGAAGATGCGGTTACCGAGATACCGATGACCTCACCACATTTCAACGTTCCAGTCACCGTACCTCCAGTCACTATCGAGACCTGTTGGAAGTCGGCTTGTTCCAAATACGGTTCCATACCCGCCGGGTTACCAAAGATATCGAGATCGGGCATTTCCGGGCCGGTAATACCCGATACGAGTTCGACGTGAGCGGTGACACCAGCCTCATTGACGATTCGCACTGCCAGCGATGGCAGCGCATCGATCTGCGCATCGAGGGCGCGATAGTACTCCTCCATCTGCTGCATGAGCGTAACCCAGCAGCCGCTGAGTAAGGTAAGGGCAAAAAGTCCCGCCCCAACACCACCCACGAGTCGGAATGATAGTCGCCGCCACACCGTTCCCTTTACGCGACACCCCTTGGTGAACACTTTCATGATAACCTCCGTTAATAAGGTGCATGCTGGGCAGGTGGCTCCCACCAACGAGACTCACCCGCATCGACTAGTCTCACGATAACAACAAACCGGCTAGTGCCGAACGTTCACCCTGAAATGCTCGATCGTCCCATAATAACGGCTTCTAACGCGCCGAAATGTCCCACTCGCCATCGTGTGCTATCCAAAAGATCGCTTCGTGATCAAGAATATTTTTCAAGTCCCCCAAGTGTCTTTTCACTGGCTCTAGAAAACAATTTTAGCCCGCATATTTCATGGGCTTGCTGGAAGCTGTGTGTTGCGCGGGTAACTGCGTCGCGGGGTGGCGGTAGACTGGGTGGCCCAAGTCCTTCTGGGCTTGGGGGTCGATTCTTTCGTTTGGCTTGTCAACGGACGCTATCTCACGTTACGCTTGGCGTCACGATGATTTATCTCTGGGCGACACTATTGGTTTTGCTGAATGCGGTTTGGCTGGCGCTGGTGGTGATCGGCTTGCCGGGCACCTGGTTGATGGTCATTTCAACCGCGCTGCTGGCGTGGTGGCAATGGGATGCTGAAACCAGTACCGGTGATCCGATGTTTGCCGTCTGGATGCTGGTTGCGATCACGGCTCTGGCGTTTTTGGGTGAAATTCTCGAGTTCTTTGCGGGGGTACTGGGCTCCCAGAAAGCGGGCGGCACCCGTTGGGGCTCTATCGGGGCGTTGATCGGCGGACTGGTCGGCGGGATCGGCGCGACGTTCTTGATTCCCATTCCTGTCATCGGCTCGCTGATGGGTGCTTGCGGTGGTGCGGCCCTCGGTGCGTTGGGCTTGGAACTCGCTCGTGGCGGCGGGATCACGGCTTCGACGAAATCCGGCGTTGGTGCTGGCGTTGGCCGATTCGTCGGGACGATCGCCAAACTCGCGGTCGGCGGCGTTATCTGGCTTGTCGTGGCAGTGGCAGCGTTTTGGCCGTAGATCAGTGTCGAACCTCTGGCCCTAAGGCGGGCCGCCTTTTTATACCCGCAACCCAAGCGTTTCAGCCGTTCGGAAACATGCGCGCATCTTCCGCCGTAAGAATCTATTCCATCCGAATGATCAAGCCGCCTGGTTGGCGGTGAAGCACGGTGTGCCGACCTTCCAGCTTGGGATCGAGTTCGGGATGATCCGAACGGAAATGAACGCCTCGCGATTCTTCGCGCGCTTGGGCGGCGGCGGCGATCAAGCGGGCGGCGGTGAGCATGTTTTGACTTTCCCAACCAAGCTGTTCGTCGAACAGTTTGTCGAGCACATACTTACCCCAGAAGCCGATGATATCGACCGTTTCCGCGAGCCGTGGGCCGAACCGTTCAATCCCTACGTTACGCCACATGAGGCTCCGCAGCGAGTTACGGATGTCCGCCAAGTCGAGTGACGTTCGCGAAGAAGGTTCAATCGCGCTACCCACCTGGACCGGCTGCATCGAGGACTTGTCTTGCGTAGCGGATTCGCCGGCCACCTGACCGGCTACCGCACCAAATACCAACCCCTCAAGCAGCGAGTTACTCGCTAACCGGTTAGCGCCGTGCACGCCGGTACTGGCTGCTTCACCACAGGCGAGCAAACCCGGCAAAGGCGTCCGCCCTTCGCCATCGACGCACACGCCACCCACCATGTAGTGGGCAGCGGGGCGAACCGGAATGCGCTGTGTCGCGATGTCGATATCGAACTCTTCGCATTGCCGACTGATTGTCGGAAAACGTTTGCGAAATTTGTCGATGTTGAGGTGCTGGACATCGAGATACATGCACGTGGCATCCTGTTGAGCCATCTCAGTCACAATCGCCCGGCTTACCACATCGCGCGGCGCCAACTCCGCGTCCGGATGGTACCGCGTCATGAAGCGCTCGCCGTGGCGATCCACAAGATAAGCCCCTTCGCCTCGCACGGCCTCACTGATGAGCGAACGCGTCGCCCCTGCCACATACAACGTCGTCGGGTGGAACTGCACCATCTCCATGTCGCGTAACGGCACGCCGGCCCGGAACGCCATCGCATGACCATCGCCGGTCGTCACGTCGGGATTGGTCGTTTCCCGATACAACCGGCCGCAACCGCCGCTGGTCAGGATGGTCTGCTTGGCCCAAAAAATCTGGTGGCCGAAATGGCGATGATACGTGATCGCCCCCCGGCATCGCCCCTCGACTTCGATAAGATCGATCGCGAAACAATCTTCGAAAATACGCAACTGGTCCGTCCCGCGGGCCACGTGAATCAGCGTGTGGGCAACTTCCCGGCCCGTCGCATCGCCCAACGCATGAACGATGCGTGCGGCGGAGTGCCCCCCTTCCCGCCCTAGATGCAGTTGGTTCTTTCGGCGATCAAACAGGGCGCCCCATTCGATCAGCTCCTGCAAACGGCTAGGCCCCTCACGAACGATACACTCGACGGCCGTCCGGTCGCACAGCCCGCAACCGACCGTCATCGTGTCTTCCACGTGAGCCTCGAACGAATCGTCCGGAGACATGACGGTCGCAATACCGCCCTGAGCCAAATAGGTGCTCGAAGAGTCGGTTCGCCCTTTTGTCATGAGAAGAACCGAGCCGTACTTGCCGGCCTCGATCGCCGCCCGCAGACCCGCCACCCCGCTGCCGATCACGAGAACATCGGTGAAAAGGTTAGGAAGTCGGCGGACGTCAAAACGGGTCAAGTACCGACGCGTGTCATAGGGTTCTGGCATGATGGAACGCAATAATAGGTCCCCTATCGGCCAGGATCAATGGCCCACTGATGCGACCGGGCCCAGAAACCGATAAAACAGGGGTCGGTCCACCCACAAGCGGGCGGCCAGGAAGAACAAATGGGCTCGAACAAAACCCACCGATTATCGGACCTCGCACTTCATCGCACGCAAGGTTGTGCGCGATGGTTGCTGACCGCGGCGGTTCTGCTCTGCACAGCCCCGCTGCACACCTGGGCCGACGCCCCACAAACCCCTAACCCCGACCGCCAATCCACCCGCCCGCCGATTTCCAGCCGGCGAATCGTCAAACACTTCGATTTCGACGAGAAACCACTCAATAACTTCGGGACCGTTCCCATGTCCTGGCGACGCCATGGTGGCCGGGGCTTTCCGCTCTTTTTGGAAGGCAAGTTCGACGAGCAGGTGGGACATGACGCGAGCCCAAGTTTTCGATTCGATCTGGACGGCGGATCACTGGCTTACCACTACGAAGGGCGCGACGTCGCGATCCGCGCGAATAGCGACTACCTCATCGTCCTCTGGATCAAAACCGACGCACTTGATGCCGCTCGTGCTTACTTCACGGCGTACCTACTGGACCGCAAAGGCAAGATGATTCCCGGCACGGAACGATCCAGTCGCTTGGTCGGCGGCACCAACGCCCCCGCCGACTGGGAACCCATCACCGTCAGCCTTGCCGGCAACGTTCCAGGTGCACGCTACATCGGCCTCAGTCTTTGGCTGACGCAGGAGCGTATCTGGAACACCCAACCCAAACCCATGCGTCATATTGAACGCGAAGACGTCAAAGCGACCGCATGGTTCGATGACCTCACCATCTATCGCTTGCCCCTTGTAACACTCAATACGTCGAACCCCGGCAATGTCTTCGGCCCCCACGAGCGTATCACACTCAACACACTCGTCAATGATCCGGATGGCCTCAACTTGCAGGCTGATCTCGTTGTCAAATCCGCTGACGGCCAATTCGTCGATAAACGAAAGGTGCTCATCCGAAGCAACGAAGCCGATCCCGTCGACAAGATCACCTACAACAATCTTGGCGTCGGCCTCTACGATGCCAAACTGACCGTTTGGGCCGGTGACACGCCACTGGTCTGGCGTTCCCTCCGCTTCGCCCGTGTCGCGCCACGTCTCAGCTCGCCGGTGACGACCGGTCGCAAGTTTGGTGTCGTGTTACAAGACATCGACGCGGATCTACTTGCAGGCCAGCGCGAAGTGCTCAAACAACTCTGGACCGAGCACGTCAAACTTCCGGTTTGGTTCGCCCAGCAAGCCGTCATGAATCGTTCGGCTACCCTAAGCGAGACGATCAACCGCTACCTAAAAACCATCGTCGATGCCAATGCTGAACCGATCGGGATACTCACGAACGACCCACCCGAAGAAGGTCCCGGACCACGATCCACCATTCGGTCCATGCTCGACATTCTCAGCGAGGACCCGCTGACGTGGAAGCCGCTCATCGCTACCACGTGGTCTCATCACTCGGGGCTCATCCACGTCTGGCAAGTCGGCCACGATACGGATGACACGGTTTTCCTCGACGATCGCTTGGGACCTCTCATTCCCGTTCTTCGGCACGAAATGGAAGCGTTGATGGCTGAGCCTACGCTGGCTACCGCCTCTTCAACCACCTACAAGTCGGATCCTGCACGCTGTGCGGACTATCTCGCCATCTCCCTCCCCGCCGCCGTCCGAACCGACGACATCGAAGAACATATCAAGCCCATCATCGGCCAAGAGCCGCAACGCTACTGGGTCACCGTGGAAGCCCTTCCTGAAAACATCTATCCTCGCACCGTCAGGCTTGCCGACCTCGCTCGGCGACTAGCGGAAACCGCTTTTCAGAATGTCGGTAGCGTCTTCCTCGCTGCCCCCTGGAGCGGAGGTACGGACGGAATCCGTGCCCAAGTCAATCCGTGCGAAGACTATCTCATTTTGAGAACCGTCGCCGACATCCTCGGCGCCGCAACCCCGATCTCGCGTACGACGCTTGACGGACAAGCTCAATGTCTCGTCTTCGATCGTAACGGCGAGGCCATCCTCGCCGTGTGGGATGAGTACGCACCGCCGACCGGGCGCGACCATTTTGTCTACCTTGGCGAACGCACGCGGCAGATTGACATCTGGGGCCGACCCATGCCCGTTAAAACCGTCGGCAACCGTCAACGTGTCCGCATCGGGCCTGTCCCCACGTTCATTGTCAACACGCCTACATGGCTCATGGAGTGGCGCCGGCAGTTCGTACTGGCGCCGTCCCTGCTGGAAGCCTGTCTCGAAAAGAACGATCATGAACTCGCCTTTACCAATACCTTCCACGAACCCGTAACCGGAATTGTTCGACTCTATGTACCGGACGGATGGGAGGTCCGACCCACCAAGTTCCCCTTCGCCCTGCAGCCCGGCGAAACGTTCCACGGCACCGTTGCGGTTCGTTTCCCGATCAATGCCGAAGCAAGCGTACGACCTCTCGTGGGCGCGTTCGTTCTTGACGCTAACCGCCGATACAAGCTTCTCATCCCGGCTTGGTTCGAACTCGGCCTGAAACAAATCGATATCGACACCTTCGTATGGCGTCAAGACAATCGCGTCGTCGTTCGCCATTCGATGACCAACCGCACCAAACGAACCATCAACTTCGAGGGCTATTTGATTCCACCTCGTCAGCAACGACTCAGTCGGCTCTTCGTCAACTTTCAACCAGGCCAGAGCCTCACCAAAGACTATGTGCTTGGTAACGGGTTGGAGCTGGCCGGCCAACAAGTCCGTGTCGGCCTCAAAGAGATCGACGGTTCGCGCGTCTGGAACCGCATCCTCGACATCCCCTGAGGGATACCCATCACCTTATCGACGATGCTCGGCTTGCGTGGTATCCCGATTCATCGGGACGAGGCAGGGCTGTGAGCATGACGACAGAGATGAGCCTTACGGCCACCCGTAAACAGATCACCTTTGGGGAAGCGGCCCTCGCTTGACAGCAAAAGAACGTTCTCCTAGCTTTGCGTCTGAATCCTGTGTTTTTCCATCGTCTGTCAAGTGATCGTGTGAAGCGAGCCGACCTCAGCAACAAAGATTTCGCCACAAATGCTCGCCATGAAAAGACCGGAACCCTTTGAGCGCGCGATGCGTTCACCACAGACTGTCTGCAAACCGTCGAGAGTGGGCACTGATTTCAAGAGGAGCGAATCGTGAGTACAAAACAAAACCGAAGAGACTTCCTGCGACTGGGAGCAACCGCTGGCACGGGTTTGGCATGTGGCAGCATGGGCCTTTCGGGATGCACGAGCCTGCAAACGAACGGGCAACAGACCTTCACGGTGCAGCCCGTCACGTGGGCGGCCGTCGAAGAGGAAAGTGGCGTTTCCAAAAGTGACCTCGTCGAGAAGCTGCTGGGGCGAACCCTTCTGCATGCGCCGGACGTACCCGATTACTCCGCCTGGATCGAAAATGCCGATCACCACTGCCGACACGAATTCAACCTGCTCGGCAGCGGCTGGGTCCGTGTCTATCACGGCATGCAAGCTCCCGGCTGGGAAGGTAACAACTACAGCGATCCCTCCATCACCTTTGACCAAGCCTTCCAGGAACTGCCCAACTCATGGAAACCTCAAGCACGGCGTATGTTCGACACGATCAAGGCACTCAAACCCGATTACGTGCCGATCGATTGGCAAATCGACTTCAAGAGCGGCCTGCGCTACTCCGTGGGTACCCACCACGCCAGCGTGAAATACGGCGTGACGCCCGGCGTGGACGCGAAAGTGCCTTCGGCGCTGGGACGATCCTTCCGCCTTGTCACGTTGGCGATGGCTTACCAAGCTCAAAAGGATGAGCGTTATGCCGTCGAGATCATCTGCCAGATTCTCGACTGGATGGCGATGAATCCGCCTGGCCGCGGTGCCGGCTGGCGTGGCGTCATGAACGTTGGCATCCGAATCTCCAACTGGGTGGTCGCGGTGAATCTCATTCGGGACTACCTCATGAACAACAAGCAAAAGCCGGCGATTGATTTCTTCCTCAGGTACTATCTCGCGTCGCTGGAAGCACACGGCCAATTCCTCATGAACAACCTGGAGCTTCCCGAGAAATCCATCCACCCCAACCACTACATCGCCAACATTTCGGGTCTGCTCGTGTTGGGAGCTGCCACGGAAGGAATCTTCAAAGCGTCAGGCAACTGGGCGAATTTCGCGATGCGGGAAATGGTCCGTGAAACACGTAGTCAAATCATGAACGACGGCGTCGATTTCGAAGGGGCCACCGCCTACACCGCCTTTGCGTTCGAAATGTTCACCTACGCCGGTCTCATTGCCGCCAATGCCGCTACCGAGGGTCAACCCGTTGATTATCTGGCATTTTTGAAACAAAACTTCGGTGACGCGTACGTCGCCAAACTCGAGAAAATGTCCTTTTTCTTAGCCAACCTGCACAAACCCAGCGGTCTGATCCCGCTTGCCGGCGACTACGATAGTGGGCGCTTCCTGAAACTGGAACCTCCCACAATCGACAGCATCGATCGACGCTCACAGGCCTTTCTCGGTGCGGTCTTGTTCGGCACAACCCTTCAAGTCCCTGAAGCTCATACCTTCGTCGCACGACTGCTGCTAGGGAACCGGCTCGTCGACGACAAACACAAGATAGCGGGTCCCGCACTGACCAGCCAAGCGTTCACCGATGCTGGCTTTTACATCATGCGAAACCAGCAGGATCAATGCTTTATCCTGTGTGGCCCTATCGGCACCGGCGGCCTCGGCGGTCATGCTCACAACGATAAACTCGCGTTCGAGCTCACCGCGAAAGGCAAAGAAATCTTCATCGATCCCGGCGTCTATGTGTACACCGCGAGTCTGGATTGGCGCAACCAGTCACGTGCCACACGCAACCACAACACCCTCATGATCGCCGGGCAGGAACAAAATCGATTCGCCACCGATAGCAAGTGGTGGGGTTGCCTCGAGGAGACCCGATGCCAATGCCTCACGTGGGAAACGAAGCCCAACGCGGATTTGTTTATTGGTGAACACCGCGGGTACGAGAAACTCACCCCGCCAATCGTTCATCGCCGAACCATCACGTTCGACAAGAAAAACCATCAGCTGGCGATTGCCGACAAGCTCAAAACCGATCAAACATCAACCCCTACCATGCCCGAGTTGGAATGGAACTTCATGTTGCACCCCGATTGCAAAGCGACCCAGCAGCCGAACGGATCCTTCGTCATTACGAACGGCGATGTAAAAGCGAAATTCACCATCGGAGCCGGAAAAGCCGTCATCGGTGAAGGGTGGTATTGTCCTGCTTATGGCGTCAAGCTGGCTGCCCAGCGAATTACCGTCACAAGCCCCTTCATTGCTGAGAACACTTTTCTCGTCACATGGTAAGCGACGGCTATAACCAACAACCACCACACGCCGAGCAGGTCAGAGCGGTGAACTCTTTTGAGATCACCTGACCTGCTCGGCTCTATGGCTTGCGTTGGACCCAAATCGGCGAAGACCAACCGTACCGCTCGTCTTCGTACTCGCACCGAACGTAGTAGTAGGCTTGTTGCCCGGGCTCGAGATCGCGGTCGACGTACTGGAAGCCGTACGTGGGACGCTCGGGCGTGGCGGTGTAAACGAATTGGCCGTTCTTGACGATCTGGACTTTTCTCAGCAGCGTAACCCCCTGGACGAACACGCGAAACGCAGGGGGAGCCTCGACTTCGACCTCCTCGCCAAGCAGCCGCTCGCCGAGTTGGAAGTCGATAACGATGGGATCCATCGAGCCGAATGTCCGTCGGCTCCTCATACCCTCCATGATGCCGCGTCGCGAAATCTCGCTGCAGTAGACGCCTGCATACGCGCCACATACCGCGATGTGATCCGAACTCGCGATGACACCGATCCGCACACCCTTCGCCAGAGCATCCCAGTAATAGTGCCCCTCTCGGCTTTGCTTCGCACGGATAGCCGGTTGGGCTCCTAGGTATTCATAGGACCCCCGTCGCGGTTGGTAAATTTCTGCGATCCGCTCGAATCGCGGATCCCACTTGCTCCAATCGGTGGCTGCCGACCCGTCGGCGAGCTGATGCGGGATCACCAGTACCTCCTTGCCGCCAAGCGCGCTGAACAATTTCTCCGGCGAATCTTCCTCGTAACAGGGATAGCCCCGTTCAAGATACAGCACGTTTTTGTGGCCGCCACGCCGCTTGAATGTCCCACCATGCTCGTACGCATATAGGGGGATGAACTTGCCCTCGATATAAAAGAGATCGCAGTACTTCTCCGAGCGCCACCACGCATAATGTTGCAGAAGACTCTTGTGACGTTTGTACCGATGTTTCAAAATGTCCTGGTCGTGATCGGAGATGGCGACGAAATCCAGCTTGGCCACGTCCATCGCGTAGCGGTAAGTATCCATCAACGAGCCATCCGTATTCATCACGCACCGGGAAATGTCGGTGTGGCGATGGGTGTCGCCGTACAAAAGCCTGTAGGTTTTTCCACCTGCATTCACAGTATAACGCGGTAACCCTTCCGGCACTGCGCCTTTCGTCGACACGATTGCCGGGCTTTGGTCGAGTGGTCTGACCAACGGCGAACACGAACCCGTATCCCGCATGCTCACCATCGCTGCATGCACATTGTGATTACCCGGCTCCTCGGCGTGCGTTGGCTTACGTCCGTCGTCTGCCCAAGTGGCCCATACTTGGCCCTTCGGGTCCAGGCAGGTCGCCACCCGCATGTCGTTGCGGCCATTGCTCTTGGGCAACGGCTTGGGCTGCGACCAATGATCGCCCGCGTAACACAGGGCGTATGGATTCCAAATCCCTCTGGCTTGTGCGTGGCGTTTGCCGGGTTTCGGCTTGGGCGTCAAATCAGTCAAGTGCCGTACGAACAGCCACAACTTGCCGTTGCCATCTACGATCAATTCCGGCAACTCGCAAAAGTCGGCCAGCGGTCCGCGCAAAACGGCCGAAAGCCCCTCCACCGGCTCGAACAGGCGGCCATCCGCCAAACATCGAATCGCCACGGAACGCTCACTGTGCAGCCTTTGGTCGTTTCGGTTATGTTTGCCCCAGTCCATTCCGCCGTTGTCCCAAGCAACCCAGAGCCGGTTCTGTGGGTCCACTGCTAACGCTACATGTGCCTCATAAGCCGGCGAGGTCGCAATCCCCATCGGCTCACCCAGCTTTCCCTCCTTCATCTCAGTCACCAGGATGTCGTAGCTGCCGTTACGATAACTGTCCCACGCGACGTAAACACGTCCATCACGAGCAGCGACAATAGCAGGTTCCCAATCACCGGCTGGGTGGTGAGACACATTCTGCAGTTCACCCAACCCTGCGGGCGTGACGGGTGCCAAAAGAGCGTCATAATTTCCATCCACGACCGATTGCCACACCATCCAGAGCGTACCCGCACGGTCAACCGCGAGCTTCTGACAAAAATCATTGCCGGCTCTCTGGGTCAGTCGGATAACCTTCGACCACTGACCCTTCGCCAGGAATTTCGCCCATAAATCCCAGTTTCCATTCTCGTTCTTCGCCCACGTCGCCCACAAACGTCCTTCGCCATCGCGACACATCGCCACTCGCCAGTGATCCCCGGCTTCTTCACTGAGTGTGATGGGCGGCGAATTTTTCGTGCCGTCATGCTGAGCGGCAAGAACCACATCCGATGTTCCGTCGTATGCCAGCCAGCAGACCCACATGTTTCCTTTGTCGTCGTACCCGATTGCCGAAAATTCATCTTCGGCGCGCGTCGAACCGAATGTGGCAAGACGCTCAAGGTCCACGGACGGTGCCACAACTTTGTTATCCGACAGCGCGGGTGCGTTAACACCAAGGCTGATGAGCAGAACCATTATCATGAAGATTCTCATATGTCAGTACCTCCTCCCCAATAAATTACGCGAGGGTAGGGTTCTTCGTCAATCCTCGTCTCGTCGCCGGAACACATCCGATTTGTACTGCGAATGGAATGCTAACCGACATATTCGCTGTCATCGGGTCTATTATCAAGATCTGCGATTTGCCTTTGAACCCGTTGAAGTGGTTATCAAGGCGAGGTGTGGTCGGACGTGTGCAGCTTTTCCCGATAGGGTTGACCTTGTTGGTAGAGTTCCAGCCGCTTACGCATCTCGCTCACAAGCTCGCTTGCCTCATTGGCCGAAACTAACTTAAGTGCCTTCTCCAAGGTACTTACCGCTTGGTCGAACTGCCCCATCGAAGCGTATGCTGCCGCTAGGATATCAAACGCAATCGCATTCTTGTGTTTCGCCAACGACGACAAACGCTTACCCATGTGGACGGCTTGAATTGGGTCGCGAACTTTCGCGTCCGGGTGTGTGGCGAGAATCCATGCGATATTGGCCACGGCATGTGGATAGCCCGGGTAAAGGCGTAGCGCTTCTCGCGAATGCGCGAGGGCCTCATTAAGCCGACCGACCCACCTTAACGCGATACCCAGATTGGCATGGGCTGTGGCATAATCCGGCTTGATCCGTAATGCCTGGCGACAGTGATCGACCGCTTCACTAAATCGCCGCCTCAAAATGAGTGCGCTGCCCAGATTATTGTGGGCTTCGGCATAATCGGGCTGAACTTGTAGTGTGCTCCGATATTGCTCGATCGCCTCATCGGTTCGGCCTTGACGCATCAAGGTGTTGGCCAAGCCATACATCGCGACCGCATTATGAGGCGCGATCGCCAACACCCGCTGAAAGCAAGCTGTTGCTTCGTCAAACTTGCCCTCCGCGTTCAATGCAGCCGCCAGGTTGGTATAGGTGTCAACGTTGTTCGGTTCGAGCTGCAAGAGGTGACGAAAGTGAGGAATCGCTTCGGCCGTCTTTTTTGCCGTGATTAGCGCAGCCCCCAGGTTGCCAATCGCCTTCGTATCGTTGGAGTCGAACTCGATCGCTCGACGGGAATACTGGATGGCCTCATCCAATCTCCCCTGCTTCAAAGAAACGCTGCCCAGATTTGTGTAGGCCGGATTATAGTTGGGATCAACCTCCAATGCGCGACGGTAGTAGTGCTTCGCCTGCTCGTACTCCTTCTTGTCGCTGAATACATTCCCTAAGTTATAGTAAGGTATGACTTCATGCGGGAAGAGCTCGATCGAGCGTTTTAAGTGGAAAATGGCTTCGTCATGTTTGCCGAGTGAATGGAACAGGCTGCCTATATTGGTGTGTACCGGTGAAGCATTCGGAGCCAAACGCAGCATATGTCGGTAGATCGTTTCGCTGTCCCGCCAGCGATGCAGATAAGACCGTGTCCCCGCCATTTCGATACCGGCCAAAAAGACCACAATCAATATTATCGTCATGCGGCGGATACCGGCAGCTTTCCATTTGAGTTCGGGTCGCCATAGCTGAACTAAGAACCAGGCAAGCGTCATCAAAAGCCCTGCTGCCGGCAGATAGGCATACTTGTCCGAAGCGATGACACTGGTGAAACCGACAACGCCCAACGTCGGGAAGATGGCTGCAAAGAAGAACAACCAACCTGCTGCGATCGCGCGTGTCCACCGCAATGACACACAAAGAAGCACAACCCAAACACAACTTCCAACGACACCCCCCCACAGTGCTGGATGGGAGAGATTGAAGGGGCGAGGAAAATCGCAAAACGGTGTCAGGTTTGTCGGCCAAACCATCTTGTGGAGATAGAAGATAATATTATGACACAAGGTCAAAGGTATGCGTACCGGGGAGCCGCCTCGCGGCATGATCACCGAAGCTGTCCGTTCCTGGGAAATAAACGTAATGATGGCTGAGATACCTCCGATCATGAAGAACGGTATTTTCTCGAGAACCGCTTTGCGATTCAGGCGACCCAATGGCCAGAAGTCCATCACCAACATGCAGACCGGGAGCATGGTACTCGTCGGTTTCGACATCAAAGCCGACACGTACATGACAAAACAAACCACGTACGCTTTCCAGCTCGACGTGCGCGCGTACCGCACATAGGCAATCAGGCACCCCAACGCAAAAAACGTCGCCACCAGCGTCTTACGTTCTGCAACCCAGGGAATCGGCTCCACCGTCATCGGATGGACGCCAAAAAGCGCCCCCACCAATCCAGCCACCCAGGGCTCACCAAATAATCTATATAAAAGCACAATCACTAAGAGCGTGTTACAGACATGGAGCACCAGACTTGTCCGATGAAAGACGCTAAGATCCTCCTTGCTACCGCCCATGGCGTGATCCAACATCAGCGAAATCATGGCCAGCGGTTGATAGTACCCCCCCACCGTCGAGGGCTCGAGGACTTCCGTCAAGAATCGTCCCGCCGACGCCCAACTGGGATTTTGAACCAGCTTGTTCTTAGTCAGGTATTGAAAGTCATCAAAGGCGATCGCCTTGGCGGACAACGCAGGCCAATGCGCAACGAACACCGCAAACGCCACCGCCACCATGAGGCCAGTCAAAACCGCCACCGGATGCACCGAACCCGCCAAGGTCGATTGTGTTTGAAGATGTGACTTAGTGCGTAATGACGCGTTCTTGTTCGATTTGTTGGTTCGCTTTGTAGGCACGGAACGATAATACACGCTGGAGAAACTCATTCAAGTGGGCACGACGATCGAGTCATCCCCAGCCCTCTAAACCCTGAGTTCATATCTTTTCATTGACTCCGCATGGTCTTGCGCAGGGACATGAGGATAAAAAGCCAGGCACAAGAAGTTGATACCGCATGCTGATTCGATTCAGCCATCGGCACACGAAATAAAACTGGCTCTGTAGCGTCAGAAAAGAAGAAGAGACGAAGGACAAGGGAGGGCAAAGGGGACACACGGGCTCTGTAGAACGCCTGCCAGGACCGTAACAGAATTGGAGCCGGCACCGGTTTACCCGGTTTATCAATCGAGCCACTGTTGGATCGTGGCGATGAGTTTCTTCTGATCCAATGGCTTGGTTGCGTAATCATCGCATCCGACCTCCAAGCATTTCTGCCGGTCGCCTTTCATGGCGTGGGCCGTGAGGGCGATAATCGGTTGTCGGATTTGCTTGTCGCGCAGTGCTTTGGTTGCCTCGTAACCGTCCATGACCGGCATCTGCATGTCCATCAAAATGAGATCGAAGGGTTTGCCCGCATCGTGGGCCGCCATGGCAGTGGTGACTGCTATTTCACCGTTTTGGGCAATGGTGACCTGCACACCCGCTTTTTCGAGAAAGTGGGACAACAGCCGTTGATTGTCCGGCGCGTCTTCTGCCAAAAGGATTTGGCAGTTAAGCGGCATCGGTGGCGGCGTTGTTATCGTATCCGAGTCCAATCCAAGAGGTTGCGGATGGTATTCTGATGGATGCTCGATCATCTTGACGCCGTCAAGCGGCCCTGTGGGAATCGTGAGCGAAAAAGTGCTTCCCTTTCCGTACTCGCTCTTGAAAGTGATCGTACCGCTTAGTATCTCCGCCAATCGTTTGCAGATAGTGAGCCCAAGCCCGGTCCCGCCGAATCTTCGTGTTGTCGATGCGTCAGCTTGCTGGAAGGGCTGAAAAAGCTTTCTTTGTTGTTGTGGCGAGATCCCAATCCCCGTGTCGATAATATCGAACTGTAACATAGGTTTCGCGGGGTTTTGCGGATCGTTAAGGCATGAAGGGATGAAACGCGCAACAAGGCGAACGCCCCCTTCTTCCGTGAACTTGATGGCATTTCCGGTCAAGTTCGTAAGGATCTGTCGGAGGCGTGTCGGGTCCGCAAAGATCACGTCGGGTATAGGGCCGGCGTATTCAAAATCTAAATTGAGCTTCTTGTCACGCGCTCGGACCTGCATGAGTTCGCATACTTCTACCATGAGTTGAACCGGCGAGCACTGGATGCGTTCCGTGCTCAATTTTCCTGCTTCGATCTTGGAAAGATCGAGGATATCGTTGATGAGTTGCAGCAGATGTTGACCGTTGCGTCGAACTGTTTGTGCGTGTTGTTGGTGAAGCGTACGTTGCTCACAAGCTTGGTGGTTCGCACACTGCGTGCAGCAGAGGACGCACTCCCCAAGCAGCTCGGCGAAACCCATGATCGCGGTCATGGGGGTACGAATCTCGTGGCTCATGTTAGCCAGAAACTCGCTCTTGGATCGATTTGCGGCGGCCGCGATCTCGCTGGCTCTCTGTAAGGCGGCATTGACTTCGACGAGCTCCGCCTGTTGCGCCTCTAACTTCTGTTGCTGTGCCTTGAGTGCTTCGTTTGTCGATTGCAGTAAGTCTGTGTGTTCTCGGAGCTGCTCCTCGGTGCGTTTGTGCAACGAAATATCTGTGGCCACGCCGACCAATCCGGCAACGTCTCCGTTCTCATCGGTGTAGGTGGCCTTGTGGAAAACAACGTCGCGCCGTTCACCATTATTACACGGTAAGCAATAATCGTATGCTTGTTTGCCAGGGCAACGAAATAACGTTGTATCCATTTCGTCGTATCTTGCAGCAAGCTCTTCCGGGAATACTTCATAGACCGTACGACCAATGATTTGTTCGCGAGGAAGGACGATCCACTGGGCGAACGTCTCGTTGCAGCCGATATACCGCCCCTCAATATCTTTATAGAATATCGCACTGGGAATCACGTCCAGAAGTGTGTTCAAGAACTGAACTTGGTCTCTTTGCTTTTTTTCCACTTTGGCACGGGCATCGACCTCGCGTTGCAGCTCCTTGTTGGCGTTCAAGAGCTCTTGCGTTCGCTCTTTAACACGATGTTCAAGTAAGCCGCGGGCGGAAGTGAGTCGTTCGGCCAACGCGTTGAAGCTCTTCGCGAGGTTGCTGATTTCGTCATTACCCGTCACCTCGATCGTGGCGATTTTTGCCCCTTCCGGTTGGTCGGCAATGTTTTCGAAATGTGCCGCCATAAACGCCAGACGGCGATCGACGACGAGTCGGAACACGACGACAATCGCAATTAGAAGTGCGGCGAACCCCGCGAGCATGGCGGCTGATTGCTCGATGGTCAGAGCCCTAATTTGGGCGTACACCTTGTCCATGGGGATGGCAATGGTATCGAGGGCGATGACATCACCTACGGGACGGTGAAAACCTGCGGTATCACCATAACGTCGCAACAGGGACTTCGGGGCGTCCGCCGGATTGCCATGGCACCGCAAGCAGCTTTCTTTCATGCGTCGCGCACTGAAGTGTGCGAGATAACGGTGGCCATTCATGCGAATGGGTGCGATGAGGCGATCCACGTTTGAATTGCTGTTGAAGTACTGAATAACCTCGAGTTCGTCGAAATTGGCCCGGTTGGCTGGGTTCCGTGGGTTATCAGAAGAGAACTTAAGAATGCAGTCGGGGAACCGTTGCTTGACTCGCTCAAAGATGCGGCGTGAGACGAACGAGGTGGACATCACTTCAGGGATGAATCCCTCTGTTCCGAGTCGATCTTCCATGACGGGACGAATATTGTCGGCCACATAGTCTCGGATGGCCAAGTCAAATTCGAGAGCAAGTGCTGCCTGTTGATCGACGAGCACCGTTGCATGGTTTCGGCTAGCGGCATGAGTGTGCCAAAGGAGGAAGGCGGAGAACAAAAGTGCGAAGATCCCCACCGGTAACAGGAACTTGGTCTTGATGCTCCTCATTGCTCACCCATCGCAACAAGACAGAATGCAAGTGTTTCATGCTTCTGCTGTGCGGTTGTGTTCAAATGATACTCTTTCTTACCACACGTTCTGGCGGCTCGGTCACGGACTTCAGAATCGGATAGAGGGTTGTTGCGTGAAACGGCCTTCTGCATGCTTCAGTTTCTTCAACAATCGATCCTTTCATGATGAGAGGCTGCGTCGAACGGTCGCCGGCTCTCGGTCCAATAAGACCCCATGCCGCTACACAAAGGACGGGACGGGACGGGACAGTGCTGCCCTGAGTACGAATAAAACAAGTGTACGGTTTAGTACACGTAGTTCTCAGTGGGTATATCGCGGTATCGAGGGAAGGGCGTGACAACCAATGTTTGGCACGGTGAAGATGGGGTAATTCCCCTTAAAACACAGGGCTGGACGTATCGAATAGCGTTGAGCGTTCAAGTGCACCCGTCGGAATTATAGGTTCATTAAAGGGGACACTCTAAAGGGGGCATTTTGGCCTGTAGAAAATCTAGCAGGACCGTAACCGGTTTTCTACAGAGCCAGCGGTGTGTCGTTTCCTTACGCTCGCCGGCTACGACGCTTCCGTAACAACCCTAGCCCCCCCACGCTAAGCAACCCCAGCATCGCGGGTTCGGGGATGGCTTGGAAGTCATCGAAGTATGCTTGCTGACCGAAATTCGACGCCAGTGCGAAACGCAGGCCGTCGCTGAAGGTGTGCGGTGTCGAGTCGATAGGATTGAGGTTCGGGGAGGTCAAATGCGAATTATCTACGTAGACCTCAAACGCGATCTGGCCCGGACTGAACGTGGCCTCCAGTCGGTAGGTATGCGGCAAGGTCGGATCAAGCGTGGCAACCTGCACGGGCCCGACGGTAAAGCTGTCGTTCAAGTCGCCGTCGAACTTCCGCAAATCCACCCAGGCCCCGCCGGAGCCATCCCGGCTAACCGCCAGAACATACCCGTTCAAGGCTGCGGTGTTCTGGGAGAAGCCGATGACGCCAGCTCCATCTCCGTCGGTCGTCAGCTGCATATCCGTTTCGACCGATAGAAGCGAGCCGCCGAACAATGCCCGCTCCGAGCGGATGCCCATCGACTCAGCATTGCGCGGGTTCATATCCAACACGTTATCGCCGCCGCCGATGTGTACGATGGTCGCATCGGCCGCCGGCGCAGCACCGTAAGCGGACTCGTAACCCCAATGGGCCAATTGACTGGCATCGTCACCGGCCGTCTCGCCGTTCCAATTCTCCGTGAAAGGCAATACGACATCCGCCCATGTCGCCGTCCCTGATACCAGAAACACACACAGTCCCACGACCAGAACCAACCGGCTGGTGGTATTGGAAGCCATCTTAACCCTCCTTTGATCCATGCAAGAGCTGAAATTCAAGTGCAATTATAACCCCTATGCCGGCAAAACCGCAATCAAATTCCCAAAATTCTGGAAGCCAACGCAATCGATCACCCATGAGGTCAAAACCTGCGTTTCTGAGTCCAGAACGGGGATGTGCGTTAAGTAACTGCCGGCAAGAATCGAACCTCACCGCAAAACGAAACCCAATACTCACTGTATCAATGGCGTCAAATTATGCTTGACGCGTTACCGAATTCAAGCGATGATAAATACTTTCAGCTCCCGAAGCGGTGGGCGCGGGGTGTCGAGATTAGCGGGGGCGGTAGACATCACATCATCTTCGGAGGAGGAGGATCCATCATGTTCCGTTTCCTGTTGTGGGTGTTGACCATCGCTCTCATCAGCACCGCCCATGCGTTGGCGCTGCCCATCCAATTCACCGTCTCGCCGCTCACACCTACCAGCTCAGGCAGCTATGTTTACACCCAAGCGACGGTCAACAACACGGATGTCGTCTATCTTAAAACGCAGAGCGGGCTTCGAACGGTCATGACCGACGGGAGTAACTCAAGCTACCTGGGGCTCAGTTGGCCGGTTGATGCTGCTGGCCTCAACAATCAGGGGCAGTTTGTGTATACCAAGGGGGCAAGCTCTGATAGCCTCTACCTCAGTACGCTCGCGACGGCTCCGACGGCCACACTGCTTTCGAGCAATCCACTCTACACGGGCTCCGTCGGTAGCTTCTTGCCGGACATCAACGACAATGGCCAAATCGTCTTCAATAACAGCGGGAATCAACTCTGGTTAACCGATACGGCCGGCACCTTCTTCACCCACCTGTCGAGCGTGATCGGCGTCAACCCGGACGGCTCGTCGCGCGTTTCGATCAACAACAACGGTAAAATCGTCTACTCCAAAAACGGCGACATCTTCTTGACCGACATTCTCGGTAGCACCCCGGTGAATCTAACCTCGAGTATGACTTCATCATCGGGTCTCGTACTCAGTCACCCGGACATCAACAACAATGGCCTGATTGTGGCACAAGATTCGCGGGCAGCCAACCGTGAAGTGTGGTTGTTCGACATCGCCGGTAGTGCGCCGGTGAAAGTCACGAGCCGTACGCTTAATGGTGAAGCCGGTGCACCTCAGATCAACGACCTTGGCCAAATCGTTATCCCGCTCGATCCGATCGGTGACCCCGATCCCAGTAGCTGGCAGGTCTTTTTGTATACACCCGTTCCAGAGCCGGCGTCGTTGTTGATCGTGTGGCTGGGTTTCGCGTGGCTGAGCCGAAAGCCTGTACGCTGAGCAAACTTTCGATCATTGCGCCCGCCACGGTCAAAACAAACGTCTCAACATATAGCACTTTGAAGTAATCCGGTCACAAACATTGCCGAGGCCATCCTCTGGAGCATGGAAGACTGCTATGTCAATCATTGCCAAACGAAACGTTTGCGTGGCTTGGGTTGTGGTAAGTGGTAGCGTGCTGATCGCTGGTTGCCAGGCGGAAGAGGCGATGGAAAGAGCCACGAAAGCGGGGATGCGCAACGAGCATCTCACCGAAGACGTAACGCACTATTTGGAAACACATCGTACGCGTTGAACGAACGATGGATTGACGAGCCGGTGCAGGTTACTGACAATAACCGGGCCGCGATAGCCGTAAGTGATAATTCCACCTCCACAAAAGGAGCCCACCCAAGTGTCTCACGACCCTATGGAGCGGAAGTACGCCGAACGACTCAACCGTTATGTCAAAGCCATGCGGAACGAGAAACCGGACCGGATTCCGATCCGTCCGTTCGTGGCAGAGTTTGCCGCCAAGTATGCGGGGTACACGTGCCAGGAGGTAACGCACGACTACGAGAAGGCGTTTGCGGCTGCGCGCAAGTGTGCCGCCGACTTCGATTGGGATGCGGTGGTCGGCAACATGGTGTACGTGTGGACCGGCCTGACGCAGGCGATCGGGCTCAAGTACTACGCGGTTCCGGGCATTGATGTCCCAGCGAACACGGGGTTCCAGTACATGGAGCCTCATGAGGATCAGGCGTTCATGAAGCCCGATGAGTATGACCAGCTCATCGAAGACCCGACGGGCTTTCTGTTCAACGTCTGGCTTCCGCGCGTATCGACCGAGGTGGTCCCCATCGGTGAGCCGGCGACATATCGCAACAACCTGTCCTTTCTGAAGGGCGGGATGGCGATGTTGAGTTATTTCGGAGCGTTTGGGACACAAAACGCACAGTTGCGGTCGGAGTCGGGCACCGTGCCTGCCATTGCGGGTATCCTGAAGGCACCGTTCGACATCATTGCCGACAAGTTGCGCGGATACATCGGACTGACGATGGATTTGTTCGAGCGTCAGGACAAAGTGCTTGCTGCGTGTGAGGCTTTGATGCCGCACTTGTTACAGGTCGCTCTTGCCGGTGCCGATCCCGAGAAGAATGCGCCGATCGCGATCTGGATGCACCGTGGATGTGTTCCGCTCGTTTCACCGGAGCACTTCGAGAAAATTTATTGGCCAACCCTCAAACCGATTATTCAAGAGATCTGGGCACGCGGCCATCAGGTACTGTTTTATGCTGAGGGCGATTGGAATGCGCATTTGGGAACGTTCGCAGAACTACCCGATGCGAGCATCATCTATCATGCGGACAAGGCCGACATTTGTGAGGTGCACAAAGCGATTGGTCATAAGTTCTGTCTCAGCGGCGGCATCCCGAA
>Ga0180434_10000390_pt1 | contig 64741 bp, 57 predicted proteins | sample SS_ome_7_FD_132453 | JGI IMG/M metagenome (GOLD analysis project Ga0180434, IMG submission 132453) | Hypersaline lake sediment archaeal communities from the Salton Sea, California, USA - SS_1_D_2 metaG | ecosystem: Environmental > Aquatic > Non-marine Saline and Alkaline > Hypersaline >...
CCGGTATCATCGGTTTCCGCTTTTTTGAACAACACCCCCATCGTGGCCGCCCTCATTCCGGTGATCAAGAAATGGTGCCGGAAAAACGGGCGGGCCCCCTCAAAATACCTGATCCCCCTCTCCTACGCGGCTATCCTGGGGGGGATGTGCACCCTGATCGGCACCAGCACCAACCTGGTGGTCCACGGACTCCTGCTGGACCGGGGGATGCGGGGCTTTTCCTTCTTTGAACTGGGAAAGGTGGGGGTGCCCACCGCGGTTGCGGGCCTCCTGTTCTTCGCCCTGTTCGGACACCGGCTGCTTCCCGAACGAAAAGACGCCATGGTCCAGTTCGGAGAACATGTCCGGGAATTCGTCGTGGAGATGCGGGTAACCGAAGATTACGCCCATATCGGCAAAAGCATCGAAGAGGCAAATCTGCGGCACCTGAAAGGATTGTACCTTTTCCAGATCATCCGCCAAGACCGAACCCTGGCCCCGGTGGATCCCGGGGAAAAGATCCACCTGCACGATTTTCTGTTCTTTACCGGGTTGCCGGAGACCATCTATGAACTGCAGAAGATGAAGGGGCTGCTGAAGATCAGCGACCCGGAGTTTGATCTGAAAAACATCGATTCAGACCAGGTCAAAACCTATGAAGTGGTGGTTTCCCCCTCTTCCCCTCTGGCCGGTCAGACGGTACGGGACAGCCATTTTCGCACCAAATACGGAGCGGTGATTCTGGGTATCCATCGGAGCGGAAAACGAATCAGGGAAAAAGTCGGGGACGTGGAACTGGCCGCCAACGATACCCTTTTTATCCTGGGTCGCCCGGATTTCCAGGACCGCTGGTACCATTCCCCCGATTTTTCTCTGGTCAGCCAGAGCATCGATCGGTATTCCAAGCCCCGGATCAAGGGGCGGATCGCCCTGGCGATGGTCGGGTTGATGGTCCTGGCGGTGGTGACCGGGATCCTGCCTTCCATCCTGCCGGCGGCGGCCATTACCGCCGCCCTGATGATGCTCTTTGGGATCGTCAGCTTTACCGACGCCAAAAACGCCATCGATTTTGACGTTCTGGTGGTGATCGCTTCGGCTTTCGCCCTGGGCAAGGGGGTGCAGAATTCCGGCCTGGCCACCCATGTGGGTCATTTCCTCATCGAATCCCTGGGAGGACTGGGAACCATCGGGATCATCGCCGGGACTTTTGTTCTGACCAGTCTGTACACCGAACTGATTACCAACAACGCCGCCGCCGCCATCATGTTCCCCATTGCCCTTTCCACCGCCCAGCAGATCGACATGGATCCCCGTCCCCTGGTGATCACCCTGGCCATTGCCGCCTCGGCCTGTTTCTCCACCCCCCTGGGGTATCAGACCAACCTGATGGTTACCAACCCGGGGGGATACCGGTTCACGGATTTTCTGAAAACCGGGGCGGTGATGAACCTCCTGGTAGGCGTCTGTGCCAGCGGGATCGTTTATCTGCTTTTTTTTTAGAACCGTCGCCACCGTTCACAGGTACTCCCTCCAGCTGCCCCGCTCGGTGGGATACCCCAATCCCTCCCGCAGCAGACGGAGAAACCGTCGGCGGGGAATCTCGGTGGCCCCCAGGGTTCGGAGATGATCACTGCTGACCTGACAATCCAGAAAGTGGTATCCGCGTCTCTGAAGATTCCGGGCAATCTTGATGAAGCCGAACTTGGAAGCGTTGTCCCTCCGGCTGAACATGGATTCTCCGAAAAAACACCGGCCCAGGGCCAGCCCATACATTCCCCCGGCCAGCTCTTTTCCCGACCAGACCTCCAGGGAGTGGGCGAATCCCAGTTTAAACAGCTGCCTGTAAGCACCGGCCATGCGCGGGGTAATCCAGGTTCCTTCCTGAAAGGAACGGGGACCCTGGCAGCCCCGCAGTACCGCTTCGAAATCCCGGTCGAAGCTCAGGGTGAAAACCCCCCGGTTGATCACCCGTCTCATACTCCGGGAAACATGGAGATCCTTGAAAAAGAGCACCATCCGGGGATCCGGCGACCACCACAAAACCGGCATGCGGTCATCGGAATACCAGGGAAAGATTCCATGGCAATAGGCGTTTAAGAGGACTTCGGGATCCAGGGCTCCGCCGGCGGCCACCACCCCGTCGGGGGAGGCCTGTTCCACCGGTGGAAAGATCCGCCGGCCTTGAATCTCTTGCAGATCAATCAACTCAAACTCATTCCCGGCCTTCCAGCTCCCGCAGGGCAAAGATATAGGCGCCGATAAAAACCGCCCGTTCCGTGCCCAGACGGGTTTTCCCGATACCCACCCTTTTTTGGGGATCGTAAGTGAGCATACCTCCGGTCAGGGGGATGGATATCTCCCGGGTCTGGCCCCGCAGGAATTTCTCCCGCCGCCCCCGGTCATCCAGATCAAACACGGATACCTCCAGCCGGGGGACCTTCCCCAGCCTGCCGTTCATCTCCGCCAGGACGGCGGGGATGAAAAGATCATAAGCATTGGCGATCCCGCCCCCTACCGCAACGAGACCATCCAGCAGGGTGATCGCGTTGGCCAGGGCATCGCCAAGGTTCTCCCCCAGCCTTCTGAAAGCTTCCCGGGCCGCCGAAAGATCGCCCGGACATTCTCCCCGGGCAATTTTACTGATCTCACGAGGCTCCGGGCTGTGCGAGGGGGAGATACCGGCTCGCCGGGCATAGGTTCTCTTCAGGGCCCGGATGCTGATTTCCTCCTCGGCCGTATCATCGCCTTCCATCTTGTTTCTCATTGCCCAGATCTCCCCGGCTGCCGAATTATCTCCGATCATCATCTTTCCCCGGTGAACGACACCGCCGCCAAAACCGGTTCCCAGGGTGATCCCGAACAGGTTACCGAACTGTTTCTCACATCCCTTTTCTCTCAGCCAGCAATTGACCTCGGGCAGCAGTCCGGCCTCGGCTTCACCCAGGGCAAACAGATTCCCGTCGTTGTTGATGAATACCGGCAATTTGAATTTCTCTTCCAGGAGGGGACCCAGGGGCACCCCTCCCCGGAATCCCGGGAGATTCTCCAGGTCATCGATGATTCCCCGGGGATAATCCGCCGGGCCCGGGAATGCAAAGCTGATGGCATCCGGTTTCGGGGACAGGGTCTGCATCACCTCTGAAAACCCCCCGATAATCGTCGACAGACATCTGGACAGATCATGACCGTGAGATGCTTTGCGAATCGGGGCCACTACTTCCTCCCCTCCCCGGATTGCCGAGAAATAGAAATTGGTCCCCCCGGCGTCCAGGGTCAGGACCACCCGCCGGGACCGGCGGTAATTCATCGGCCGACCCCTCCGGCAACCGGGGATTGCCTGAGCATCCGCAGGGATATCACCAGAACATACCCGATACAGGCCAGGGGAACCAGAAAGGAGAGCATCATCCGGATATCCGCCACGATTCCGGTGATCAGCGGAACGATGGCCCCGCCCACGATGGCAGTGACCATCAGCCCGGATATCTCGTTGGTTTTGCCGGGGAAACGGTCAACGGTGATGGAAAAAATGAGGGGGAAGATGTTGGCAAAGCCGATCCCGACCATAAACACGCAGATCCAGGCCAGGGGGAGGTGGTCAACAAAAATCCCGGCGATACCGGCCATGGAGACCACACTGGTAATTGCCAGGAAGTGCCCGGGTTTCACCCAGTTCAGTATCACGCTGCCCAAAAAACGGCCCAGGGTCAGGGCCAGGAAAAACATCCCCACTCCCAGCATTCCGATCCGGGTCAAATCGATTCCATATCGGTCACTGAAGAAGATGGCGATCTTGGAGGACATGGAAACCTCTGCCCCGACATACAGAAAGATTCCGATTACCATCAACCGGATGGAACGGTTTCCCAGGGCACGAAGACTGCTGTGCAGGGTGGTGGGCTTCTGATTGGGGCTCTGCTTCTCCTGCACCCGCAGGGTGAGGATCCATCCCAGGGTCAGCAGGATAACGGCGGCGTAGATGGGAAACAGGATCCGCCATTCGGTGGGTCTGGGTGTGCCTCCCGGAGGTCGAAAGGCAAAGTAACCGGAAATCAGTCTGCCGGCCGCCAGGGCCGGAATCACGGTGGCGGAAAGGGAACCGATCGCCTTGATGAACTGTCCAAAGGAGAGATTCCGGGAATACTTCCCTTCCCCGGATACGTCCCGCATGATGGGATTTCCCGCCACCTGCAGAATGGCCGCACCGCCCCCCATAATGAAAACGGCCAGCAGCAACCAGTGGAAAGAAAGACCGAGCACCGGGATCATGACCCCCACGAAGAATACCCCCAGCCCCAGAATCAGCACATTTTTCTTGCCGACCCGGTACTGCACCACCCCCATGGGCACCGAAAGCAGGCCGAACATGATAAAACCGGCGCTGGCAATCAGGGATGCGACGGTATTGGATACCCGGAAACTGCCGGTCACCAGATTGACCAGGGCGCCGGCCGCATCCCCGAACCCCATGCACAGAAAAACCGCCAGGATGGGAAAAACTGTTTTGTTCATCCCGGCTTTTCAGGGTCTTTCAAATACAACGATACCGTCGATAATCGTAACCAGCACTTCAATCCCCCGAATCTCTTCCGGGGCGACAGTCAGAAGATCCCGGGAGAGAATGACCATGTCGGCCAGTTTCCCCTTTTCGATACTGCCCTTGATATCCTCCTCGAAGGAGGCGAAGGCCCCGTTGATGGTATAGGCCCGCAGGGCCTCTTCACGGGTCATCACCTGATCCGGGAAAAAAGACTGCCCGTCTTTCATCTTACGGGTAATCAGGGCCTGAAAACCGGGCATGGGATCCACTTTTTCCACCGGAACATCGGTGCCATTGCAGATGACCGCTCCGCTGTCCAGGAGCTTTCTCCACACATAGGCTCCTTCCCGGGCCCGCTGCTCTCCCAGCCGTTTGAATACCCAGGGGCCGTCGGAGGTGCAGTGGATTCCCTGCATCGATGCGATGATTCCCAGGCGGCCGAAACGGGGGATATCTTCCGGGTGGATATGCTGGGCATGTTCGATCCGCCAGCGGACGGCATCCGGCTGGGGATACTTTTTGAAGGTTTCCTCATAGATGTTCAGGGTTTCACGCACGCCCCGGTCCCCGATGGCATGGGTGGCCAGCTGGAATCCTTCCCGGATGGCAATCCGGGCGGTTTCCTCCATCTTATCCAGGGGTTCGGTATTCAATCCGCGGCTGTCGGGCAGACTCTGGTAGGGCTCCAGCAACCAGGCGCCGTGGGATCCCAGGGCCCCGTCGATCAACCGCTTGACACAACGTACCACCAGGAAGTGACCGGTTTCATCGGACCGGACACGAAAGTCTGCCAGCCGGTTTTCCAGCTCGGGATTGGATTCGTTGATCATGGCATTAATCCGGATCTTTAATTTTCCCTCCCGGAGTAACTGCCGATAATAGTCGATGATTTGGAAGGAAACCCCGGCATCATGGAATCCGGTCACCCCCTGCCGGAGACATTCCCTCTGGGCCGCCATGAATATCTCATCCCGTCGGTCTTCTTCCTTTCCTTCCTGGTAGGCGGCGGCCACCGACAACAGTCCCATGGCATTTTCCCGGAACACGCCGATGGGAGTGCCTGTTGAATCCCTTACAATTTCTCCGCCGTCGGGATCGGGGGTAGTCGAATCGATACCGGCCAGTTCCATCGCCTTCCGGTTGGCGATACAGGAATGACCACTGGCATGGGTGAGGATTACGGGATGATCCGGTGAAATCCGGCTCAGGGCCGTATGCACCGGCAGGCCTTCCACCGCGCCCACGGGGGGCCGTTCCCACTTCTCCTGGTGCCATCCGCGACCTCTCACCAGTTGTCCGGCCGGCCGGCGATTGACTTCCCCCTGGACCTTCCGAACCACTTCCTGCCAGGAGCGGGCATCGCTGAGGTCCAGCGTCAACAGGGCCCTGCCCATACTGAGAAAGTGCCCGTGGGAATCGATGATACCCGGAATGACCAGTTTGCCTTCCAGGTCGATCACCCGGGTATTTTGGGAGATCAGCCTCTTTACCCGGCGGTTGCTGCCCACCGCAGCGATTCTGTTTCCGGCGATCGCCACGGCCTCCTGGATGGAATTCTCGGCATCCACGGTGGCGATTTTACCGTTGACCAGTACCAGGTCCGCAGTCACACCCCCTCCCTGACACCCCCAGAACCAGAATCCCGCCACCAACAGGATGCCCAACCTCCAAATCAGATCATTCCTATTCATCAATTTGCTCCTAAAGAAAAATCCGGGTATCGATGATCGACCCCGGTTACTGATTTGATTGTAGTCCACCGAAGTTGATTTTGCAAGGCCCCGTCACCGTGGAAAAAGCCGCCGCTCAGGGAAGAACTGCTTTTTCAAAAGCGTTGATGGACTGGGGAATCAGCCGGTTGAGCAATTCATTCAGCTGACCCTCGCTGATCTGCACCATCATTCCCCAATGGTAATGTTCCAGGGGAATGACGATGACCAGGTAGGGGCCCATGATATCCAGAATATAATGCTTGCCGAATTTGGGGTAATCCATATCCTCGGACGAGAGCCTGATTTTATCCGCGATTTTGCGGAATATTTCCAGGGTTTCCGGTCGGACGCTGTACCCGGTCAGGGCGTTTCCCTCTGAATCCCTCAGGTAGGCCAGCAGCAGGTCATCCCCCAGTTCCGTTTTCAGGGAATCGATCACCCGGTTGATTCGTTGCACCACATCTTCCTTGAGGGGAAGTACCAGCAGATCGGGCTCCTCTTCCAGCAGTTCCGGCGGGAACCGGTCTGGGGGGGGTGGGGGTTCCTCCTGAAAATTGATCAGGTTGTTGTACTGTCCCCCCTTCAGGTTGCTGATGACGTCATGGTGCTGATTTTTCAAAATGATCTTCAGGCGGTCATTAATACTCTCGATGTTGGTTTCCTTTTTCAACAGGTAAGCGTAATTGATTTTCCGGGAAAACAACATCTGTCCCTGCTGGAGGATATTGGTCTCAATACTGAAATTATTGGTCTCCCCGATCTTAGACTCTATTTGAAAATCCCTTCCCCGGTATTCGAGATGATCCGTCAATTCATATGCCATGGGTTCACCATTTCCCGATTTCCCCCGGTCACCCTACTTAAAGTCCCATCCATTATTATAGTATCCTTTCCGGCAATTTTCACCAAAAAAGGTCATCGACGATCCCCCTTTCCCCGTTCCGGATATCTGGTATAATATCGGATGAATCACTGGCTGCAAATTCTCTCCCTGCTGATGTCCATATTTCTCCCGATTGGATTCGGGTACCTGGTTAAAAAAGCCGGCATATTCAAACCGACTCAGATCAAAGTGCTGCAGGACTTTGTGATCCGGATTACCATTCCCTTTCTGATCTTTAAAAATCTGTTCAAGGCGGACATCTCCAGCATCCGGCAGTTTTTTCCGGCAGCCGCCGGGCTGGTAATTCTGACCGGCCTGTTCGCCCTGACCGGTTATCTTTTATCCTCCCGGGTCAGCCCTGAAAAACGAACCCAAAACACCTACCCCCTGGCGGTAATGGCGGGCAATTACGCTTTCCTCGGCTGGGGAGTCATGTACACCCTTTACGGAAAAGCCGCCTTTACCCGGGCGGTATTCTTCTCTATCCTTTTCTGGCCGACCTTCCTGTTTTTCGGATTCTGGCTGATCAGCCGGTTGAAAGACGGCGAAACCCCCGCCGGCGGCAATTTTTTTGCCGTGCTGAAGAAAAACGCCACCGTCCCCCTTCTCAGCGCCGGGGGGGGCGTGGCGTTCAATCTGATGAATTTTTCTCTGCCCGATCCCCTGTGGAACTTCGTGGACAGCTTCGGAGCCATTACCATCCCATTAATCCTCTTCACCATCGGTCTGAACCTGAGTTTTCGGCTGCCCCGCCCCCAGATTCGAATCCTGCTGCTGGCCGCCGGTCACCGTCTGGTGTTCGGCTTTGCCCTGGGGGGCGCAACCGTTCTGGCCCTGAAACTGATCTTCTCGGTAGATACCACCACGCTCAGGGTGCTCCTCCTCCAATCCACCATGCCCACCGCCGCCATGAGCCCTTTTTTTGCCGAATTCATTCCCACCGACAAAAAACTGCTCTCCTCCATCATCACCTTTTCCACCCTGCTGTCCCTGGTTTCCATCCCCTTCTGGTATGCCGTAATTGAACGGATCCTCTGATCCGGGGCAGGTAAAACAGCCGGATATCCATCACGTTGGTTCGGGTGGGACCGGTCACCAGCAGCTGCCCCAGCCGTTTGAAGAGATGGTAGGAGTCATGCGAGCGTATATACCTATCGATATCCAACCCGGCCCGCCTGAGCTTCTGACCGGTTGAATGATCAATCCAGGCACCGGCGGCGTCGGTGGGACCGTCCCGTCCGTCACTGCCGACACTTACGACATGATACGGAAAGTCCCGGTCTTTCAGGGCTTTCAGCATGTGCATCACCAGTTCCTGGTTGCGCCCCCCTGTCCCGCTTCCATTCAGGGTGACGGTCAGTTCTCCCCCGGCCAGAAGGACCACCGGTGGGGAAAAGGGCTCCCCGAAACGGGCGGAATCCTTCAGCAGAGCGGCGTATACCCCGGCCGCCCCGGCCGCCTCACCCTGATCGGAAGAAGTCAGAATCACCGCTCTCTCTCCTCTCTTGCGAATCTCCGCCCGGGCCGTCTCCAGGGCCAGGCGGTTGTCGCCGATCAAAAAGCGGTGGTGCCCTTTGAACAGGGGATCCTCCGGGTAGGGGGTTTCCGGCACTTCCCCCCGGCATCCTTTTTCCAGATGCGCCTTGATCCCCGGAGCCATCCGGTCAACGAGCCGGTATTTGCCCAGGATCCCCATCGCCTGGGAGTAAGAAGTGGGATCCCCCACGGTGGGTCCGGAACCGATATCGGAAAAGGAAGAGTCGACCACATCCGACAGCGCAATCGTAACGATCCGGGCGGGTGCCATCAGGGCAGCCAGTCGCCCCCCCTTGAGGTCGGAAAGGTGTTTCCTCACACAGTTCACTTCCGTAATATCAGCGCCGCAGATCAACAGCTGCCGGGTAAGCTCCATGACACCTTTAGGGGTCACACCCGGCACCGGTTTGAGGACCAGCGCGGAGGCTCCTCCGGTAATCAGGAACAGGACGAGATCATCCCCACGGACCTGTTTTCCGGCATACCCATACAGCCGCCGGCCGGCTTCCAGGCTGTGGCGATCAGGAATGGGATGGGAACCGGCAATCAGGGTCACCGGATCCCCAACATTGCCGGAAGCGTGTTCCGGGATGGTGACGATCACCCCCCCATCTATCCTGGAGCCCAGGATCTGACAAACCCCCTGATAAAGAAAAGAAGATCCCTTCCCCACTCCCAGGACATGAACCCGGGAATAATCCGGCAGTTGCAGGTCGGTTTCCCCGATCGTCAGGGTATCCCCCCTCAGTTTCATCCGGGACAAGACCAGATGCTGAGGATCCACCGCGGCCAGCGCACACTGGATGATTTTTTCGATCACATACCTGTCCATCATCGAGAGGCCTTTGGGGGGACGTAGAGTGCCGGGGCCGGAAAATCAGATTTTGTAATTGGAAATTTTCAGGTGAATCTGCGCTGAGAGCTTTCTCAGGTACCGGATATCGTCACTGACATCCTTGGAAAATTTGGTAATATATTTAACAAACTGTGTCTCCCCGTCCTTTCTCAACTCACGGGCGAATTCCGAAAGAAAATCCCGCAATTCCAGCATCAGGTTCTGGATGTAGATAATGCTGTCCAGGATATCATTCAACCGGCTCTTTTTCAGGTCGGAAAGCTGGTTGCCGTTGCAGATCTCAATGCGTTCCAGGGCTTCCTTGACCAATTCATTGGTCAGGTAGGTAATCTCATTCAAAAAGGGTTTCCGATAATTCTTCAGGGCCTTGAGTTTTGACTTCGCCCGTTCCTGGATCTTTTTCTCCTGGTGGAGGAGGGATTGAAAACGAACGGAGAGGCCCAGGTTCTCCCGGTAGAAATTTTCCAGATCGATAAAATCCCTGCCGATGTAAATCTTGTCATGGTAAAAGGAGAGGATCTCACCCTTGTTGTGGGAATAAAATCGAAGGTCGAATTTGGCATCCCGGGCATGGGTAATCCGACAGATCAGAACGTTGCTCGATGAAGAGAGATAATAGCTGTTCTCCTCAATGATGGCCGAATAGACAAAGAGCGAGGCCAGTATAAAATCCTTCAGGGCGTCCAAGAATGCGCGGCTCTGTTCCACCAGCTCTTCCAGCCGGGGATGCGCCTCCCCGCGGATCAGGAGATGACTGGAGGAGTAGAGGTAATGCTGATCCTCAAGGACGAATTCAAGATAAAAATTATCCCGAACCCTCTTGAAGAGATTGGAAAAGATGATCTTCGGGTAACCGGGCAAACGATCCTTGCTGACCCGTTTTAAAACCTCCACGGTCTTCAAATAAGTCCTCCTCGACCCTAATTATAGATAAAAACACCGGCAAAGTCCATCCGTTTACCGGATAAAATTCGGATTCACCCTTTACAATTCATCTCGATTCTGCTAATTGGATAGGATGAAGAAACTGCTTCCTGTCACCCTGCTGGCCTTGGTTTCCCTTCAATTTTCCGCTCCGGGTCCGGCAGTCCCGCCTCCCCAAAATTCCCCCGATGTTGCCCGGATGATCCAGATCGCCCGGCTGGTAGAAGAAGAGCAGGTCCAAAAGGCCGCAGAAATGATCCTCGCCTTATCTCTTAAAGCCGACACCCCGGATTGGGGAAAATATCTAAAACTCCTGGCCTCGGGGCTGGGGGATGGCAACCTGGCCCCGGCGGTCGCCGGGTGGAGCCGGTTGGCCCCCAAACCGGCCCTGGACCTGCTGATCCTCCCTTCCGATCCGGCACCGGTACCCCTGGTCCTCCGCTACCACAGCCGGGAACAGGAGAGATACCGGCGGTACCTGGATAATCTCCATCATTTCCTTACCGCGGTGGGATTTAAAGATCCCCACGGTATCATCCCCGGCCTGATCCCCCCCATATACATCGCAGACCGGCTGAATCCCCTCAGCTCCAAGCAGTTTTCAAGGGTCGTCACCGCTCCTGAGGAAACCCGCCCCCCCTACACCATCCTCCTGTTGAAAAATGTGCTGGAGGAATACCACCGGAACCATATTCAGCCACTACTTCCCCGCCTGTTGACGGCGGAAGAACACCGGATCCTCTCCCCCTCGGCGGCCCTCTTCTTCCACCTCATGAACCGGTTGTCCTACTCTTTCAGCTACCCGCTTGTCACTCCTCCCAAAGGAAATCCCACCCGACTCCGGACACTGGATCAGGTATTACCGGAGCAGCTTCTGATCATCAGTGAAATCCGGGCCAATACCGCGGCCGTTACCTGCAGCTCGGTATTCGCCGATCATAAAATTATCAGCCGGGAAGAGGAGGCATCCATTTACGATTACTACCTTCTTTTCCTGCTTCACCGCCTGCAGAAACAGCCCGCCGGGCCGGTCAATCTCCCCTACCTAATCCAGTTTAACTTTCTGGCCCGGGGGTTCTCTCTGAGCTACAACCTGGAGGCGGAAAAAATCGGCATCAACCGTGAAAACGCCCGGGCCGTGGTGCGCCGCCTTCATCAGGATATCCTGCAACTGGAAAAGAAAGGCCAGCTGGATCCGGTCACCCGTTTCATCCACTCCCACCGATCCATGGATCCCCAGCTCGGAAAAATCCATGAGTTATTATTCCATGCATCTCCGGAATCTCCCTAGCCTGCTGCTGGTTTTCCTTTTGCTGGCCACCGGTTCCTTCCTGAATGGTCACCCCTTCCTCCTTTCCGACCACGCCCGGGTCTCCCACCTGATCATTCTCCCGGGTCAGGAACTGTACTCTCTCTGGGGGCATTGCGCCCTGCGGGTCCAGGATCCCGAACGCTCCTACGATCAGGTCTACAACTACGGAACCTTCAATTTCAGCGATCCCCATTTCCTCGGCAAATTCCTGGCCGGTACCCTGAATTACTTCCTCTCCCGGGAACGCTTTGGACAAACCCTCTGGTTCTACCTCCAGGATGAAAAACGCACGATCCTGGAGCAGCAACTGAACCTGACCCATGGGCAAATGCAGGATATCTTTGATTTTCTCAACGAGAACCTTCAGCCGGAAAACCGCTATTACCGTTACGACTTTCTCTTCGATAACTGCGCCACGAGGATCCGGGATCTGTTGGAAGTCACCCTCCAGGACGCCCTCCAATACGGTCCCCCGACGGTGAAGAAAGAAACATTCCGGGAACAGATATCCCGCTACCTGGACCGCAGGCCCGGGCTGGATTTCTCCTTCGCCCTGCTCCTGGGACCCCGGGTCGACCGTCCGGTCGGCCTGCGGGAGAAGATGTTCCTGCCCCTGGATTTGATGGCGGTGCTGGACCGCAGCCGGATCAGAAAATCCCCAGAGATCACCGCTCCCCTGGTGACCGGTACCCGGGAGAATCCCGCCCCCCAACGCCCTCCCGACCACCGACCCTTCTGGAATCCCCTGCGGCTGGCCTGGGGCCTGCTGCTCCTGGCTCTGGCATTGACATTATTCCCCCTCCTGGTCCGGCGGCGGGGACTGCTGAAAATCCGCCGGATTCTGCTGAAGACGCTGGATTTTCTGTTATTCCTTTTTTTGGGACTGGTGGGAATCCTGATCCTGTACCTGTGGTTTTTTTCCCGCCACACTGTGGCCGACCACAACCTCAACCTCGCCTTCGCCTTTCCTTTGCACCTGGCGGCGGCCTTTCTGCTGCTGGGAAATCAGAAGGCCCGAACCCTCCTCCGGCGATACTGCCTGGCCTCCATCGGGTTGGTTGTGACCGGACTTGTCCTCCGGTTGTGGATCCCCCAATTCGTTCACCCCGCCTTTGCGCCCCTGCTGATGCTTTTGGTGTTGCGATGCGGAGCGCGAAGCCTGAAACCGGGCAGATTCTTCTGATCTATCTGGACAGCTTGAGGGGGAATTTTTTCCCCTCCTGTCGTTCAAGCTTTCTTCGGACTCGCTCGGCTTCGGCCTTCTCCGAGAACTGCCCCACCTCAACCCGGTAGAGCGTACGTTCCCCCACGGTAACGGGAGATATCCGGCTGATGTACCCCTGTTCCCTGAATTTTCGGGAATATTTCTCGGCATTTTCGATCTGGGAAAAAGCCCCGACCTGTATGTAATAATAGATATCGCCCGCGCCCGGTGAATCGGACCGCGAGGGCTCCGCCCCGGCGGTGGTTGGGATTTCGCTCTCCACCTCCTGCCGGTTCGGCTGGCTTTCGACCGGCTGATCGGGTTCGATCAAGGGGTCTTCTGCTTGATCGGTGCGCTCTCCAAGGGTATCTTTGAAATTCAGCTCCCGGACCTTTTCGCCCCGGGAGGTGGTCCGCAACTCTCTTCCTTCCTGTTTCCCCGCCGCACTCTTGCCGGCCCGGTATCCCAGGATGAAGGTAACAAAAGAAATGACCACGACGGCAAACAAAAAGATAACGATCTGTTTGAAAGTGACGTTGATCGAATAGGCCGAAGAATTACGGGTCATTATTTGGGCCGGTCCAGAAAGTACGACAGGAAATCAATCGGCAGGGGAAATACGATGGTGGAATTGTTCTCGGCGGATATCTCCGTCAGTGTGGACAGGTACCGGAGCTGGATGGCCGTGGGATCCTGGGAAAGCTTGGTGGCCGCCTGGTACAGCTTCTCGGACGCCTGCAGTTCGCCTTCTGCATGGATGACCTTGGCCCGCCGTTCCCTTTCCGCCTCGGCCTGCCGGGCCATGGCCCGCTGCATTTCCTGGGGCAGGTCCACATACTTGATTTCCACCAGGGATACTTTGATCCCCCAGGGATCGGTGTGCTTGTCAATGATATCCTGAAGCTTGGCGTTCAGTTTGTCCCGTTCCGACAACAACTCATCCAGTTCCACTTCCCCCAGCACCGATCGGAGCGTGGTCTGGGCAAACTGCGAGGTGGCATAGGTGTAGTCCTGCACCTCCAGGATGGCCTTGATGGGATCGATCACCCGCAGGTAGGTGACGGCGTTGACTTTCACCGAAACGTTGTCCCGGGTAATCACATCCTGGGGAGGAACATCTAAAACGATGGTCCTCAAACTGACTTTTACCATTTTATCGATGGGGTACAGAATCAAACAGAGTCCCGGTCCTTTGGGTTTTCCCAGTACCCTTCCCAGTCTGAATACCACTGCCCGTTCATATTCCTTGAATACCTTGATCCAGTTCAGTATTAAAAAAAGCACAACCGCCAGTACCACATATAAAGTGCTCATGTTCCCTCCTTTTCAACCTTGGTTACATAAAGAATGAACCCTTCCATTCTTTTGACTTTGACCCGGGAATTCAGGGGAATCCTTTCCCCGGCCATCGAGCGGGCATCCCAGAGCTCGCCTCTCATAAAAACTTTTCCCGAATTCCCGGTGATGGTTTTTTTCACCTCGGCCAACCCTCCGATCATCCACTCCTGCCCGGTGGAAGGTTTCCTTTTCATGCTCTCGATCACCTTGTATGTGAGAAAGAGAACAATTACCCCAAAGCATATGGACAGGGTGATGATAATGGAAAAAGCCGGTCTCATTTCAGGTATTTTGGCATTGATCAGCATCATTGACCCCAGAAAGAAAGATATAATCCCCCCCACTCCCAGGATCCCGAATCCCGCCACCTTGATTTCTGCGATAAACAGGCCGATGGACAGCAGGATCAGGAAGATCCCGATGTAGTTGATGGGAAGAACCTGGAAGGCCAGGAAAGCCAGCAGAAGACAGATCCCTCCCAGCACTCCCGGGATGATTCCACCGGGGTGGGTGAATTCAATGTACAACCCGGCCAACCCCAGAATCAGTAAAAAATACGCGATATTGGGGTTGGTGATGGTTTTCAGGAAGCGCTGTCTTCCACTCATCTCGATGGATACCACCTGCCGGGAGGTGAGATTGATCACCATTTCCCGGTCCCGGGAGGACCGGATGCTTCGTCCATCGATCTGCTCCAGCAGGTGATCCATGTCCCGGGCGATGATGTCGATCAACCCTTCTTTCAGGCAGGTTTCAGCGGTATAGGACTTGCTCTCGCGGATGGCCTTGGCCACCAGGGTGAGGTTCCGCTGTTTTTCATCGGCGATGGATTCCAGATAGGCCACCGCGTCGTTGGTGATTTTTTCGTTCATTTCATCGGACACTTTACCACCCATGGCGGAAACGGGATGAGCGGCACCCATGTTGGTCCCCGGCGCCATGGCCGCGATATGGGCGCTGACGGTGATGAACAAACCCGCCGATGCCGCCCGGGCGCCCTTGGGGGATACGTAAACGACCACCGGGCGGGGGCTGTTCAGGATTCGCTTGATGATGGCCCGCATGCTGGAATCCAGGCCGCCCGGGGTATCCAGAACCAGCACGATCAGTTCCGCATTCACCTTTTCCTCGATTTGATCGAAGGCATTCTCCACGTATTCCTGGGTGATCGAGTTGATCGGACCGCTGATATCCAGCCGGACCACCTCGGCCCCCAGTAACACCGACAACGAGATTAACCCGCACAACAGAATTTTTCTCTTCATGTCACCATTATAAACAGCGTCCGAATATTTGTAAACTGCCCGCCGGCCCGGTCTTTACAACCGGCCCCGGGCCGGGACCGGGATTTCTTTTCAGTCGATATCGATGGAACTCTTGGTTTTTTCCCGTCTTTTCTGATCCATCCGGTTCCACTTGTCCATACAGGGGGCATCCTTGCCCTGGACCAGGGAACATTCAAGATACTCCGAAATATAGACGATACAAGCCCGGATGGCCTTGCCAACGGCGGTTTTCTGATGCCCGCCGGCGCCAAAGGAGATGCCACCCCTCAGGTGAACATTCGCCCCCAGGGCGGATCCCTTGGTGGTGGCTTCGATGGTGCGGGTATCCACGATCTCACCGGTATCGGTATCGATCACCTTCACATCCACCGCCAGGTAGGCCTTTTCCTTTTTACCCCCGAGGCTCACCCCTTTGATGCGCACCCCGGCGCCGGACCCCTTGACCCCGCCTTCAAAGGCGGCCACGGATCCGGCGACCAGGTACCTGGCTCCCTTGATCTGGCCCATCTTGGCCTTGGTAGCGGGACTGACCCGGCCGCTTTCACCAAAATCCTGCTCGGTCAAAACCGCATCGATTTCTTTTCTTTCCAGCACCTGGAAAGCGTTGGTGCTGACCAGCTCGGAAGACAGCATATCCGCCAGTTCCCGGCCCACCCGCGAGGTCCCGGTCCACCAGGGAAGGTTCCCCACTTCGTTGGTAAAGCGCAGTACCCCCAGCCGGGGCTTCTCCTGAGACATCAAAAAACCGGTGGAAAAAAGCAGCAACCCTATCAAAAACAGCATGGTGATTCTTTTCATGTAACCTCCTTGAACAGCCTAAAGTATAAAAAAAAAGCGGTAAATATTCAATACTATTTCCGATTTTTATGGGGGAAAATCGACGGTCGAAATTCACTGCCCGGAAGAATCCACGCCAAAATGGTCAAAACCCTTCCAGCGGGGCTGGAAAAGCCGGCCCCCGGTGAATATGCGCAATCCCTTCTCGCGGGTGACCTGCCCCACCGGGTATATTTCACCCACCCGGCGTCTGAGGGAATCCAACCGCTTCTCCGGGAGGGTAAACAACAGAACATAGTCTTCCCCGCCCGCCAGGATCTTTTGCCGCAGGTCGATTTTAAACCGGCCGCAGAGATCCGTCAGTCCCTGACTTCTGGGAAACCGGTCGAATTCAATCTCCGCCCCCCGGCCAGAAGAGCGGAGCAGCCGTTCCAGATCGCGGATGACCCCGTCTGAAACATCGATCATGGCCCGGGCATGGGTAGCAATGGCCAGGGCCCTGGGGATATCAATCGGGGGGTGATGAAAGCGCGTCATGACCGGTTCCGCATCGGGAACGCCGGGCGGTTTCAAACCCCGTTCCAGCAGTTCCAGTCCCACTCCCGCCTCGCCCGTGGGACCGCTGAGGCATATCAGGTCTCCGGGCCGGGCCTGGCTACGAAACACCGGGCGGCGGGTTCTGCCCTTCATGGCTACCGATACCACCAGTTTGTCCGAACGGGACAGATCCCCTCCGGCGAGTTCCAAAGACCATTGCCCACAGGCCTCCTTTACTCCCTGGAAAAATTCTTTGACCTCCTCTTCGGAAAACCGGGAGGGAATTCCCAGGGCCAGGTAAAAACTCTCCGGGCGACCGCCCATGGCCAGGATATCGCTGACGTTAACCGCCACCGCCTTGAAGGCCACCTGGCGGGGGGACTGATAGCTCAGGCGGAAATGGATATCTTCGATCAGGATATCGGTGGTCACCAGCAGGCATCCCCGCCCCCAGCGTTCCACCGAGCAGTCATCTCCGATTCCCGCTTTCCCGCTGAAAGAGAAGGATTGCTGGAGATAGCGGGTAATCGCGTCCTCATCCATCAGAATACTTTCCGGGTCAGCCCCAGGTTGATCACCCGTTCAATCCGCTCGGCAAAAACCACCTCGATATCTTTCAGGTACTCTTTCTTGAGATTTTGCAGATCGGTACGGTTCTTCTCCGGGATGATCACGGTCCTGATTCCAGCCCGCCGGGCGGCCAGGATCTTTTCCTTGATTCCGCCCACCGGCAGTACTTTGCCTCTGAGGGTGATCTCGCCGGTCATGGCCACCTTCCGGTTGACCGGCACTTTGCAGAAAGCGGAACACAGGGCGGTGGCCAGGGTAACACCGGCGGAAGGTCCGTCCTTGGGAATTCCTCCCTCCGGGACATGAATGTGAATATTGTTCTTTTCAAAAACGTTGAACTTCAGGTTCAGTTTGCGGCTGCTGGACTTGAGAAAACTCAGAGCGGCAATGGCGGATTCCTTCATGATATCCCCCAGGGATCCGGTCAGGATCAATTCTCCCTTTCCCGGATAGAGTTTGGTTTCGATGAAAAGAATATCCCCGCCAAACTGGGTCCAGGCCATCCCGGTAGCGACCCCGACGGAATTGCGGTCCAGCATCTGATCGCTGAATATCTTCTTGGGCCCCAGGTAATCCTCGAGGTTCCGGGTACTGATCCGAAAAGGGCCGCTTTCCTCCACCGCCACTTTTCGCGCCACTTTGCGGCAGATGCTGCCGATTTCCCGCTCCAGGTTCCGCACCCCGGCTTCCCGCGTTTAATCCGAGATCATCACCTTGACCGCGCTGTCGGAGAATACCACGTGCTTTTTCAGCAGACCGTTGTTTTTAATCTGCCGGGGGATCAGGTACTTTCGGGCAATCTGCAGTTTCTCTTCCAGATGATACCCGTGAATGGGAATGACCTCCATGCGGTCCAGAAAAGCCGGCTGGATCGGCTCGGTCTGGTTGGCGGTGGTAATAAAGAAGACTTTGGACAGGTCGAAGGGAACCCCCAGGTAATGATCGGTGAACTTGTTGTTCTGTTCCGGATCAAGCACCTCCAGCAGGGCGGAGGAGGGGTCTCCCCTGAAATCGGCTCCGATCTTGTCCACCTCGTCCATCATGAAGACCGGATTGTTGGAGCCGGCCTTTTTCAATTCCTGGATAATTTTACCGGGCATGGACCCGATATAGGTCCGCCGGTGTCCCCGAATCTCGGCTTCATCCCTCACCCCTCCCAGGGAAATCCGGACAAATTTCTTGTGCAACGCGCGGGCGATGGATTTTCCCAGGGATGTTTTGCCCACGCCGGGAGGGCCTACAAAACAGATTATCGGGCTGTGGCTGTTGCGGGCCAGCTTGCGGACACTCAGATATTCCAGAATCCTCTCCTTGACCTTTTCCAGCCCGTAATGATCCGCCTCCAGCACCTCTTTGGCCTTGGCGATATCCATCGCCTCAGGAGTGGATTTCATCCAGGGCACATCCAGCATCCAGTCGATGTAGTTTCTGACCACCGTGCTTTCGGCAGATTCCGGGTGCATCTTTCCCAGGCGCTCGATGTTCTTCTGGATTTCCTTTTTGACCTCCTCGGGCGCCTTTAACTGCAGGAGTTTCTGGTTGTATTCTTCAATCTCCTCGGAGTATTCACTGCCGTCCTGCAATTCCTTCTTGATGGCCTTCAACTGCTGGCGCAGGAAGTATTCCCGCTGATTCTTGTCCATCTCGTCCTGGGCGTCCGAGTATATCTGCTTTTGCACTTTCACGATTTCCAGCTGGCTGCGCAGGATCTCGTGGACCAGTCCCAGTCGTTTGATCCCCTCTTCCTGTTCCAGGATCTGCTGGGACCGGTCGACCTTCAGATTGAGATTGGCGGCGATGATATCGGCCAGTTTCCCCGGTTCTTTGATATTCTCCGCGATGATAAATATTTCTTCGGGAATCTGTTTCTCCAGTTTGCCGATCTCGTTAAAACTCTCCCGGACGGACTTGACCAGTGCCTTGTGCCGGATGGTATGCCGTTTGGGTTCCCGGTCTTCTATCCGGTGGATCCGGGCATGAAAATGCGTGGGCTTGTCTTCCAGTTTTTCCACCCGGGCCCGGGAAACCGCCTGGACCAATATGCGCATCCGGCCGTCGGGGACCTTGAGCATCCGGATGATGATCCCTACCGTCCCCACGGTATAAAGGTCAGTTGCGCCGGGATCGTCCACCTCTTTTTTCTTCTGGGTGAGCAGAAGAATCATACGATCCTTGTTGAGGGCCATATCCACCGCCTTCTTGGATTTTTCCCGGGAGATGTAAAGAGGAATCACCATATAAGGAAATACCACTACATCCCGCAGGGCCAGTACCGGCAGTTGATCGGGGATCGTTACCTGGTCCTCGATTATTTTATCGTTTTTAGCGGTCATTGGATCCTCCATCATCGACGTTGATATTCACCCGGGCCTTTTTCTTCCTGGGCATTCGCACCACCAGTACTCCGTCCTTCAGTTGACTGCTGATCGAATCAATGGCCACGGGAAAATCCAGAATCAACCTCTTGTGAAACCGACCGAACTCCCGTTCAAATAAAAAGTAGGAAGGGTTGTCACAATTCATTTTGGGCTGGTTTTTGATCCCCTTGATCACCAGCTCGTTGTCTCCTTCCATTTCGATCTGGATGTCCTCCCGGCGGACTCCGGGCAGTTCCAGCTCCACCAAGGCTTCAGCGGAAGAAACGATGATATTGGTGCGGGGTTCCCAGTCCACCTGGGTACTGATACCCGAAGGAAAATCCCGGTGACCCTCAATGTTGAAAATGGTAATTTTTTTCTTGCCCATGCTTTCCTCTCACCTTAAATGTTATCTTTATCTCTTATTTTTTTCAAACTCTTGATTCGCAGACCCTCGGCGCTTTTGGCATAAAGGCCCAGTGCCAGCTGGGATAGGATCAGCAGAAAATGGAAAAAGAGGGTAAAGGCAACAATGGAATTGATATCCGTGATCCCCAGGATATTTTCAAAGGCAATCTTGGAACCCATATCCAGGGTACCGGCCATCATCGGGGTGGGAAGGGAAGCCGAAAGGGCGATCAGGCTGAACCAGGGGATCATGAGTTTCATTTCCACCGGGGTTCCGAATCCGTATCCATTTATCAGGAACCAGTAAAAGGGGATGATCACCAGCCAGGAGAGGCCGGAACTGAGGATCAGTTTGATGTATCCCCACAATCCCAGTTTCAACCGCAATCCCTTGATGAAGTCGTGTATGAAACGATAGACCCGGCTACGATATTTTCGGGGAATAATTTTCACGCAAAAGGCGGTCAACCGGTCCACCAGATTGAAGAAAAAAGGGATGTTGATCAGATAAAAAAGCACCAGCAAGATGATGAAGACAAACAGCAGGATTGCCGATATTTCCGATAGTCTCTGGAAAAATCCGCTCCCGGCGGAATCCGGATTCCCAGGGATTTTCACTGCCATCAGGGATACATTGAACAACAGGAAGATGAAGATGAAGTCCAGGGTTCGCTCGATCACCACCGAGGCCAGGCCGGCTCCCTTGGGAATCCCGGCCTTTTGAGCCAGCAGGATTCCCTTGGCCGGTTCCCCCGCCTTTCCGGGCACCAGCAGGTTGATCATGTAACCGACGGCGGTGTAATGGAACAGGCGCCTGAGGGGAATCCGGCAATGCTGCTGGAGGATGAGCCCCCAGCGATACCCCCTGATCAAAAACTGGGGAATCAATCCCAGACAGAAAACCAGGGGGTAAACCAGGTGGACCGAACGAAATCCCCGCAGGACTTCCCGGATCCGGATGTCCTTGAGGAAAAAATAAAGGAGCACCCCCACCAGCCCGAACAGGATGATATTCTTGACGTACCGGTGCCGGAATATTCCGAGTACCGTCATCTTGCTGCCCGCCATTCAAGGACCTGGAATCGACCCAATATCTTTATTTCAGACTTTCTTTTTCCAGTTTTTGCAGGAAACAAAACATCTTATCCTCTTCGGGGCGCAGCATCACCCGGCTGTTTTCCTGGGTACGATAAGACCGTTTGACCACGGAAGGATCGATGGAAAAGCCGATCTTCTTAAAGGCCCGAACGATTCGACGGTCTCCCCTGAGGATGGTTTCGTAACTGACCACGATGCTTTTGGGTATGTTTTCACGGGCGGCGATCAGGGCATTGTTGTTGTCGAACCAGTTGAGCTTGAAATCCGATATTCCCCGCCTCAGCATGCTGGCCTTGACATCCGAGGGGTTGCGGAAGATGAACACCACCCGGAGATTTTTGGCGATATGTTTATAGAAAAAAATCGAGGGAAGGTGGACGATTTTCAATCCGGCCAACCCTTTGGTGTTATTGAGGGTGCGGACCACGTTGTTTAATTCGGCGATATTTTCCGGGGTCATGGCCTTCTCGATCAACTTCTTCTCCAGTTCCTTGGCGGACAATAACTCGTAATACCCATCCTTGTTGTAATTGTCAGCCCGGGTATCGGAGGGGAAGGTTACGCCGGCGCTTTCCAGGAGTTTGCAGGCCAGCGAGGTGCCGCTGCGGGGATGGCCGGCGACGAAGATACCGTTCTGCAGTACCACCGGGTTCACAGATTGCGATTTGCTGTTCACTTTGATTCCTCCTCGGTCCATTATATCATATCCGAAGCCGCGTGAAGAAAAGGCAATGCACTTCCCCCGCAGCATCCAAAATTATTTTCTCTTGCGCTTCTTGGCCCACTTCAGTTTATTCACCTGCCGGGCCCGGGCCAGGGCCAGGGCAAAGGGGGGAACATTCTCGGTAACGGTGGATCCGGCGCCCACATAACTGTTGCTGCTGATCCGGACCGGGGCCACCAGCTGGCTGCCGGACCCCACAAATACCCGGTCCCCGATGGTGGTGGGGTGTTTATGCCGGCCGTCATAATTGCAGGTGATGGTTCCGGCGCCGATATTGGTTTCTTTCCCCACCCGGGTGTCTCCCAGGTAACTCAGGTGCATGGCTTTGGAACCACTGCCGAATCTGGTTTTCTTCATCTCCACGAAGTTCCCCACCCGGGCGCCCGGTCGAATTACCACCCCATCCCGCAGGTGGGCATAGGGCCCGATAACCGTACGGTCGCCCACCGAAGAATTCCGTATGATGGTCCCGGGTAGAATTGTACAATGGTCGGCGACACGGGAATTCTCAATGGTGACATGTTCGTGAACCCTGCATTCGCGGCCGATCCGGGTTTTGCCGCCCCGGAGGGTGACGCCGGGCCCCAGGGAAGAGTTTTCCCCGATGGGAGGCAGGCCTTCAATATGGAAATGCCGCAGGTCTTCCAGAATCACCCTCCGCTTTCGGTAATACTGCACCTGATACCCGACGATCTCATCCTCCAGAAGCCTCAGGTCCCCGTCCAAATCATATACCCGGAGACGCTTCCCCGGATCCACGGCAGGAAAATCTCCCGCCCTGAAGGCGGGAAAATCGGCTGGATCCGGCAGATCTTCCACCCGGGCGGACCAGATCAGCAGCACCCGATCCCCCGAGATCATACCGGATTTGCGGCCGGCTCCCAGCCGGCGCAATCGTTCAGCGGTAATTCTTCCCGCCAGGAAAAAACGCGGATTGAGCAGCATCACTCCTTTCTCTCCGATTCCAGCACTCTCCGGCAAGGTCGGCAGGAGGGTAATTCCCCCCAACAGACGCTGCATCCAGTAGATCAGCGGGCGGTTTCTGATCAGTAGGGGGGAAGGATGATAGAGACCGAATATCATGAATCGGAATCAGTGAGCCTGACCAGGTCCAGGAATTCCTTTTTATCGGTCAAAGGGGCAAAATCTGATTCGTTATAGGCCAGGATTTTATAAAAACCGTCCAGTTTGATCGCTTTTTTCAAATGCTCAAGGGTGGCTTTGGGATCCTCCTGCCTGAGGTGAGCAATGGCGATCAGGTAATGCACATAGGCTTTTTCGAAATCCTTGGCCAGCAATTTTTCCAGGAGTTTTACCGCCGGTTCGTACTGGCCGGCGTTCAGATGGTAAATGGCCTGGTTTAACTTGTCTTCGCTGGTCTTAAGGGGCGGGTGCTGGGGAGCCTCCCGGGCATCAATCATGGCCAGGTGAACCCGGACTTTTACCATCACCTGGGGGATGAACTCATCCTGGAGGTCTGAAAATTCCTGAACGAGACCGTCGAAAATCTTGCGGGCGCTGGTAAAATTCCCCGATTTGAAATCTTTCACCGCCTGGGTGTACTGTCGTTCTATTTTGGTCCGGATCGCTTTCTGCATCAACGGTTCTCCCACTGGAACATTCCTGTAGGAATTCGGTGGGGGTACGATGGATTATTCAGCGGATTTATAGCGATCCGTCATGATACCGATCACTTCCACACCGGCGCTGTTCACGATATCAATGATCCTGAGCACTTCTTTATAGGTGACCGATTCGTGGGCCCGAATAAAGATTCTTTTTCTCCTCGCCCTCAGATAGATATCTCTCAGTCTCGATCTTAATCTTTCCAGGGGGATGATGTCCATGTTCAGCTTGATGGTATTGTCCTTTTCGAGGGTCAAGACACGCGCCTGGCTGAAACTTCCGATTTCCGTACTGCTGGCTTTCTCGGGAAGCTGGATATCGATGCCCTGCTGAGCGGATGGGGTGATAACCATGAAGATGATCAGGAGAACCAATAAAATGTCACACAGCGGAACCACATTCGGTTCAGACTTTGCCTCTGTGCCCAATTCAGCACCCATTAAGACCTCCTTTAACGTTAGGTATTAAATTTATCAAATATATTACCGCTTGTCAAGAAAAATCTGTGCCCTCCCAGGCAGTTTCCATCGGTCGGGAAAACCAGCGGCTTCTCCTCCATCCGGGATAGATGCTCCGGTTGGAAATGGGTTTTCCAGATGATACAATCAGGGAATGGAGAAGGCCTATTTCCCTGTTTTTCTCACCACCCTGCTGGCCCTGTTCTGCACGGATGCGACCAACCCGCCGGTCTGGGGGACGGCAGTGGTGGCGGGACTATTGTTGATCGGCGCGGTTTCATTTCTGGCCCTCCAGCGACCCCGGTTCAGTTATGCCCTGCTGACCCTGGCCTTCGCGTTCCTGTTTTCCGCCGCCTTTGCCCATCAGAAAAAGGTTCATGGACGCATTGCCGCCTCCACAATTCCCACCCGCCAGTATGTCACGCTGGTGGGACGGGTACTCAAATACCCTTCGATTGACAGCAGAAGCTCCACGGTTCTGATCCGGTCGGAATATTACCGGCACCGCAAACAGCGCCGGAATTTCACCTCGAATCTACGGATCCGGGTACTGGGGAACCTTTCCCGCCTGTACCGGGGACACCGGATTCGGATCAACTGCCAACTCTTTCGACCGGATTTTTCCAGCAATTTCTTCCCTTCTCCCCGGGAAGACTATCCGCTTTACCGGAATTTCCATTTCACCGGACATTGCAAATCCGCCCGGATGGTTCAGATTCTGGATCCTCCTCCTTTTTATTTCCGACTCATCGGGGCATGGCGGAACCGGATCCGGCGACAGCTCGTCCGGCTCTATTACCGCGATCAAACCGGCTCCCTGACTCCCGGCGGCGTATTCCTGCAGGCCATCCTGCTGGGAGACCGGAGCCGGATGAAAACCTCCGAGAAGGAGAAGATGCTGAATGCCGGCGTCTACCACCTGGTGGCCATCTCCGGGGCCCACATCGGAATAATTGCCATCTTTTCTCTGCTCCTGTTCCGGACCGCCCGATTCAGTTACCGCGGTTCCCGCCTGTTTACCGCCGGGATCCTGTGCCTGTTTCTGGCCATTTCCGGGTTCCACATCTCGGCCCTGCGTGCGGTCCTGGTGGCCCTGCTGGTGATCCTGGGACGCTGTTATTACCTCGATTCCAACCCCCTGAATCTGATCAGCCTGAGCGGATTGATCATCCTCACCCTCCACCCGGCCCAGTTCCTCGATCCCGGCTTCATCCTCACCTTTGCCCTGGCCATGGCGATTGTAGTGGGCCGCGGGATTTTCCTTCCCCCGATCCGAAAATGGCCGCGATTCCTGGGAGAATTTGTTTCCGCCAACCTGTCCGCCTCCCTGATCGCCCTCCCCCTCTCCATCTATTACTTCAAATCTTACTCCTTCCTTTCCCTGCCGGCCGGTCTGCTGCTGATTCCGATCACCGCTGTGGTCACCGCCCTCGGACTGCTGCTCCTGCTGAGTGCTCCGCTGGGTGGCATTGCCGGTCCCTTTGTTTTTTTGCTGCTGAAGGTTCCCCTGGACATTTTCTTCGGGATCATCGACGGGCTCCAGGGGTTTTCCGCCCTGAGGATTTACCATTCGTCCCCCTCTCCACTGCTGATCATCGGGATGTTCCTCTGTTTTTACCTGCTGGGCAGAACTCCCCGGCGGATCCCGGCCTTCCTGCTGGCCGGACTCTTCCTCCTGGGAGCGGTGGCCAGCGCCGTACGATTCTCCTATTACCAGCCCGGTCGTCTGGAAGCTTTTTTTCTGGATGTGGGCTCCGGAGACGCGGCTGTCGTGGTCTTTGCCAACGGAGACGGACTGCTGATCGACGGAGGGGGGCAGGTTCATTCCGATTACCAGATTGGCAAAGAAAAGGTACTTCCCTTTATTCTGGAACAGGGGATTCGGATCCGATGGTTCGCCCTATCCCACTATCACCCGGATCACGCCCGGGGACTGCTGGAACTGATTCCCGTTCTCAAGCCCGAAGAAATCTGGATATCATCCTCGGCCTCACAGAATCCCTGGTACCGTGAACTGATCCGGATCAGCCGGCGGACCCGAATTCAGCACCTGGATCAGGACTTCATCCGCCGTATTGGAGGGAGCACGGTCCGATGCCTCTACCCTCCCCGTTTCATCCCCGCCCCTCATACCTGCAACAACCACTCCCAGGTGCTCAAGATTGCCGACTCCGGTTTGAGTTTTTTATTTACCGGCGACATCGAATCCGAGGTGGAACAGCAGCTGCTGAAAACCCACCGCCGCCGGCTGCCCGCCCGGGTGCTGAAGGTTCCCCACCACGGATCCGACTCCTCCTCCACCCTGCCCTTCCTGAAAGCGGTCAATCCCTCGGTCGGGCTGTTTTCCTACGGGAAACACAATTTCTACCACTTCCCTCACCCCCGGGTCGTGCGGGATTATCGGCAGATGGGGATTCGGATGCTGTCCACGGCGGAGTCGGGAGGAATCCGGATCACCACCGGGGCGGATCAGGAGTTGATTATCGAGACCAGCCGGTGATGAAATAAAAAATATCTCTTCGGGCCCACTTGACACCATCCCGGGAATGGCCATAATATTGGAACAGGAAAGGGGGTAAAATACGGCCTCGAAAAACCCGTTCAGCACCATGTCCATCCGGTTGAAGCTGGTGATCGGGCTTTTTGCCATCATCTTCATCTTCAACCTGATCCTGGCCCTCCTGACCTCCTGGTACGTGGGGAAGGTCTATTTCCGGGAAGTCCAGACCCGGGTCCGTATGGACCTCAATTCCGCCCGGGACATCTACCAGAATTCCATCGACCGTATCCGGGAGATCCTTCATGCCATCTCGATCCGCAGGAGCATCCCGGTCCCCCTCGCCCGGGAGGCGGAAGGGGAACTGGGAACCGTCCTCTCGACCGTTTACCGGGACATGGGCATGGACATCCTCACCCTCACCGACTCGAAGGGGCTGGTGCTTTTCCGGGCGCACAATCCCGGCAGCAAGGGAGACGACCTCTCCACTCTCCCCATCCTTCAAAAAGTGCTGAAGACGGGAAAATCCGCAGGAGGCACCGTTGTGCTTTCGGAAAAAGCCCTGCTCAACGAAAGCCCCGAGCTGGCCCGGCGCGCCCGTATCGAGCTGGTCGACACGCCCAGATCCCGTCCGCTGGAACAGAAGGTGACAGACCGGGGAATGTTGATCGCGGCCGCGGTCCCCTTCCGAACCCTGGATATCCCCGGCACCAACACTTCCCATTCGGCGGTGCTCTTGGGGGCCGTTCTGCTTAACAACAACTTTGGGATCGTGGACAAGATCAAATCAGAACTCTTTCGAGATCAACAATATCAGGGAAAAGATATCGGAACCGCCACCATTTTTCTGGATGACGTTCGAATATCCACCAATGTCCGGGGGGCCGAACAGCAGCGGGCCGTGGGAAGCCGCATGAGCCGTGAAGTGTACGACCGGGTGATCCGGGATGGGGCTATCTGGGCCCGAAAAGCATTTGTGGTCAGCAACTGGTTCATCACCGCCTATGAGCCGATACTGAATCCCGATTCCCGGGTAATCGGAGCCCTTTACGTGGGATTGCTGGAAAAACCATTCACCCAACCCCAAAAGGTAATTCTGCTGTTTTTCCTGCTGGGGGTGGCCGGCAGTGTCTGCTGCAGTTTTGTCCTGGTATTTTTCTACACCCGCAAATTGTTGAAACCAATCGATCAGATCCTGTGCATGAGCAAACGGGTCATCAACGGCGACCTCACCGCCCGCTGCCGCCTCCAGATCCCCGGGGAAATGGGCACGCTGTGCCGGTCCCTGGATCAGATGGCCGACACGATTCAGCAGCGGGAAGAAGAATTGAAAAGAGTGACCCGGGAACAGATCACCCAGAGCGACAAACTGGCTTCCATCGGCAGGCTTTCCGCCGGCATCGCCCATGAGATCAACAACCCCCTCACCGGGGTCCTCACCTTCGCCCACCTGCTGCAGGAAAAGAAAAACAACAGCCCCCAAGATCTTCGGGACCTGGGGGTAATCATCCGGGAAACCACCCGGGTCCGGGATATCGTCAGGGGACTGCTTGATTTTGCCCGCCAATCCCCCTTTGAAAAGCAGGTCCTGTCAGTCAATGACCTGATCTCCCAGATTCTGCAGCTGATCCGCAACCAGAAGGAATTCAAGGGAATTACGGTAAACCGGGACTTTCAGGCTGACCTTCCCCCCATTCACGGCGATAGAAACCAGCTTCAACAGGTTTTTTTAAATCTCATCCTGAACGCCGCCGAGGCGATACCCGGCCGGGGCACTATCTTCATCCAGACCCGGCTGGAAATGGAAGGGGTTACGATCACCATCCGGGACACCGGGTGCGGGATCAAGAAAAGAGACCTGGAAAAAATCTTTGATCCCTTTTACACCACCAAGCCGGTGGGCAAGGGAACCGGCCTGGGACTGAGTATTACCTACGGGATCATCGAGCAGCATCAGGGGACTATCCGCTGTGAAAGTACCTGGGGAGAGGGCACCACTTTTACCATCGTGATCCCCCCCTCGGGGGCCGTCAGGAAAGAATCTGCCCGGGAGCCGGCCAGATGAGTGGCATACATCCGCCACCGGTTCGACACCGGGTGCTGATTGTCGATGATGAGCCGGTGATCGGTCTCAGTTGCGAGCGCATTTTACTGCCCGAAAAAAAATACCGGTTGAACATTCAAACCGATCCGGTGACCGGACTGAAGGAAGCCCTCACCGGGCACTACGACCTGATCCTGCTCGACCTGGTCATGCCCGAACTGGAGGGCATGGAGATCCTGAAGAGAATCAAAGGCGCCGGGATCCCCTCTGAAGTGATTATAATCACCGGTCACGCCACCATCAAAACGGCGGTGGAAAGCATGCAGCTGGGCGCCGCGGATTATATCAGTAAACCCTTTTCCCCGGATGAACTGAAGATCGTCCTGGAGAAGGTGATCCAGCATTCAGCCGTTTTGAAAGAAAACATCGCCCTGAGAAAAGAACTCCATTTACACAGGGGTTTTGAAGGAATCATCGGCAAAAGCATCAAGATGGAAAGGATCTTTTCTCTCATCAAAAGGGTGGCGCCCACCGATGGAAGCGTTCTGATCACCGGCGAGAGTGGAACCGGCAAGGAATTGATCGCCGCCGCCATTCATCGAACCAGCCGTCGGCAGGACCGGCCCTTCATCACCTGCGATTGCAGCACCCTGGTCCCGTCTCTTCTGGAAAGCGAGTTGTTCGGCCATGTCAAGGGCTCTTTCACCGGATCGATCGCCACCAAGAAAGGGGTATTCGAGATTGCCGACCGGGGCACTCTTTTTCTGGATGAAGTCTCCAACATCAGCCTGGAAATCCAGACCAAACTCCTCAGGGTGCTGGAAACCAGCCGGGTGAGGAAAGTCGGGTCCACCACCGAATGCCAGGTAGATATCCGTCTGATCACGGCCACCAACCAGGATCTGGGCCAGATGGTCCAGAAAGGGAATTTTCGGGAAGATCTCTATTATCGTCTGAAGGTAGTCCCGATCAACCTTCCGCCCCTCAGGGAGAGAACAGAAGACATCCTGGAACTGGCCGTTCACTTCCTGGAAAAATTCAAAAAAAAAAATCCCACCCCGGTTCGGGGATTTCATCCCGATACCATCATCGCCATGGAAAAATACGACTGGCCCGGAAATGTCCGGGAGTTGAGAAACCTGGTGGAACGGCTGGCCATCCTGACCGATTCCGAGATCATCGCCCCCGGCGACCTGCCCTCGGAATTTTTTTCCCCCTCGCTCCCCACTGTGACCTCCGAACTGCCCCACAGCTGGGAAGAATTCAAGAATTTCAAGCAGGAAGTACAGAATCAGGCGACAAGGGAAATCGAAAAGGAATTTCTGGTCCAAACCCTGACGGAATTTAAAGGCAACATCACCCGGGCTGCGACCGCCATCGGGATCCAGCGAACCCACCTGCACCAGCTGTTGAAAAAATATTCCCTGAATGCCAAAGATTATCTTTAACCATTCTCGCTCTCGTTCCCCGGGCCCCTCAGAGACAGTATGACCTGAAAATACAGTGTATGTCTACAACATACATCCCATCTCCTTTTTTCAGCCCCGCTCAGGACAATCTTTTACCGGGGGCAAACCGCCAGAACCCTTTATAGATAAGCTTCCCCATCAGTTTCAAACCGGGCGCCGGTCCCTGGAGCCATCTCTCTTCCGTCCGGGGATCTCCCTGGCAAAAATATTGCAGGAACAAGACACCAAAGCAACAACCAAAGGAGGAACCGATGAACAAAAAAAAATCGATTCTGGTTATTGATGATGAGAGGGTCGTCTGCGACAGTGTCAACCGGATTTTATCCCGGGAGGGATTTCGGGTGGAACAGCAGACTCATCCCAGGGAAGGGTTGGCCTGGGCCATCTCCAGGAACTACGACCTGATCCTGCTGGACCTGAAGATGGAAGAGATGGATGGCATCCAACTGGTCCACAGTCTGAGGAAGTCAAAACCCGACCTGCCGGTGATCGTGGTGACCGGTTACCCCAGCATCGACACCGCGGTGGAATCTTTCAGAATGGGAATCTCCAATTACATCCTCAAACCCTTTACTCCCGAAGAAATCATCCAGTCGGTGCGCAAAGCGATCCCGATGGAGCAGGCGGCAGCCGCCGTCCCCGAGGGGGTCAAATTTGTTCCCTCTGCCCCCCCCGCTCCCTGGACCGCGGCCAGTGACCGGCTGGTCTTCGACGGTTTCGCCTGGGTTCAGCCGGGGAAAGAGGATACCGTAAGGATCGGCAGCCTCATTCCCCAGCTGAAGAAGGGAATGAAGATCCGCGGGGTCCGGACTGCCGGACTGCAGGAAATGGTTTACGCGGGGTTTCCCCTGGTGGAACTGCATTTTGAACAGGGACAGCGGACGGTCGTCCCCAGCCCGCTCACCGGCAGGGTGCTGTCCTACAACCCGGACCTGATGAAGAAACCCGCTTATCTGTACCGGTCCGGCGACATTCGATCCAAATGGATTGCCGCCATCCAGGCCACTGACCTGTCTGAAGATCTGAAGCACTGTCAAACCCGGGTTGTATATGTTCTCACCGGAGCGAAAAAGAAAGCCGAGAGCATTACCCGTCCCCTGAAAGATCTCGGATGCACCCCGATCCCGGTAAAATCCCTGGATCGGCTTTTGGAGGATTACCCGAAAACCCGGCCGGAAGGAGTGGTGATCGTGGACGGCACATCCCTGTCCGAACAGGGACCCGAACTGGTGGCCAGGTTGAACACAAAACTCCCCGGGATCAGAATCATCGTGGTCGATCGGGAAAACTCCCAACTGGAAAAAGCCTACCGAAGAAACCGGGTCTTCTACTACAGTCATCAGTCCCTGTTCCGCCAGGAGGCATCCGATATCATCGACAGTGTTTTCAGTCAGTTACCCGCCCCAAGGGAGATCAGTTCCAGAGAATCCAGCTTCCTGCCCCAGCTGGTGAACCGGATCCGGATTACCAATCGGCACGGGAAAACCGTGACCCTTCTCTCCTTCGATGATTTGCTCTACAACAACCGGGGTCCGGGGTACGTCCTCATCCAGCAGTTGCTGCAAAATGCCTACCCGCTGGAAGTCACCCGGGGAATCCGGGTGACCGGGAAAGATGATCCTTCCAGCAACCAGAAAATACTCCAGGAAAAAGACCAGAATGACCTGCTGATTGTCTTTTACAAGAAAGAGTTGGGAAAAATCCCCGGACAGCTGGGAAAAGCAGAACAAACCCACACCAACAGCAAGGGGATGACCGCCAGAATACTGGAGCTGGCCATCGAACCGGATCCCTCCGGAACCGATCCCGATGAACAGTTTGAACCGGGCTTTGGTCGTACCCTGGCGGGACGATTGTACCTGGAGATGACTTCCTACAAGGGGTCGGAATGAATTCCACGCTGGAAAAGAAAATCGTCGTCGATGAATCTCTGGATAACCACTTTTTGAGAACCATCGCCAACACCCCCGAGGGGGAACGAATCCTGTCCTGTCTGCAATGCGGGACCTGCAGCGCCACCTGCCCCCTGTCCGGAATTCTGGAATACACCCCCCGGCATCTGTTCGCCTTGATCCGGGCGGGACAGAAATCAACGGTTCTATCCTCCAATACCATCTGGATCTGCTCCTCCTGTTACCAGTGCATCGTGGATTGTCCCGCCCAGATCAAGATCACCGATATCATGTACCGCCTCAAACGGATGTCGATGGATACCCGGCTGGCGACCCGGAAGGTGGACATCCGGCGCTTTTACCACCTGTTCGAAAAATCGGTGGTCAAATACGGACGCAGTCACGAATTGGGATTGATCACCCGGTACCTGCTTCTCCGCCATCCCCTGCAGATGCTCAAACAGCTGCCCCTGGGGATCAAAATGATCCTCAACGGTTATCTGAAAATTTTTCCCCATAAAATCCGGGACCTGACCAGTTTCCGCCGCATGGCCCATTCAGCTCTTAAAAGTAAGGAGGAAACCCCATGAAGTGTTTGTATTATCCCGGCTGTTCCCAGAAAAGCACCTCCCTGTCATATGAAAGATCCTTTTTGGCCATCGCCCGCTTTCTGAATATCGAGGTGGAAGAACTGGAGGACTGGAACTGCTGCGGGACCACGGCCATCATATCCCTGAACAAGCACCTGGCCTGCTCGGTGGCCGCCCGGAATCTGGCCCTGGCCGAATCCCGCAACCTGCCCCTGGTCACCCCCTGCCCCAGCTGCTATATTTCCCTTCACCGGGTCAACCTCATTTTCCAGAAAGACCCCGAACTGGCCGCCCAGATCAATCGCCATCTGGGCCGGGGGGGACTGGTTTATATGGGTACCGTGAAGGTCTATCACCTGCTGGAGTACCTGATGAAAATGGTAAGCCTGGAGAAAATCCGTTCCCGTATCTGTTACCCGTTGCGCAACCGGCGGGTGGCTCCCTACTACGGTTGCCAGATCACCCGCCCCTATTCCGGGGGGGATGACCTGAACAACCCCCGGTATCTCGATCAGCTGATCGAAGCGCTGGGAGGAGAACCGGTGGACTTCGCCCTTAAATCCCAGTGCTGCGGGGGCGCCCTGATGATCACCCGGCAGAATGTGGCCGCCGAGATGTGCCATAAAATTCTGGATGATATCCGGTTCGCGGGGGCGGACCTGATCGTCACTCCCTGCGGTCTCTGCCAGTATAATCTGCAGTCCGCGGCCGGCCGCCGCAGAAGCCGGTCCGCCCCCGATAAGAATCCCCCGATCTTGAACCTCGCGCAACTCATCGAGTTGACCTTTGATCTGCGCAACCAGGACGCTTACCTGAAAAAGATCCACCCCCGGTTGCACAAGGACAAAAACATATCACAAGGAGGCAGTCATGTCTAATCGCATCGGCGTCTATGTCTGTCATTGCGGATCCAATATCGCCGGTAAAATCGACGTCCAGGCGGTGGCGAACTCCGCGAAGCTGCTGCCGGAAGTAAAAGTCAGCCGGGATTACGTCTTTATGTGTTCGGAGCCCGGGCAGCAATTGATTCTGGATGATATCAGGAAATACGACCTGAACCGGATCGTGGTGGCCGCCTGTTCCCCCCTGATGCATGAAAAAACCTTCCGGGATGTGGTCGTCCAGGGAGGACTGAATCCCTACCTGGTGAACATCGCCAACATCCGGGAACATTGTTCCTGGGTAACCGAGGATCCGGACAGGGCCACCGAGAAAGCCCGGGCCCTGATTGCCGCGGCGGTGGCCAAGGTCCGGTTCCTCAAACCCCTGAAACAGACCCGCGTGATCGTCAACCAGTCGATTCTGGTGGTCGGCGGGGGCATTTCCGGAATCCAGGCGGCCCTTCAATGCGCCGATTCGGGTTTCAAAGTCTACCTGGTGGAGCGGGAACAATCTATCGGCGGCCATATGGCCATGTTGGATAAAACCTTTCCCACCCTGGATTGCTCCGCCTGTATACTGACCCCCAAAATGGTATCCGTCGGCAAGCATCCCAACATCCACCTGATGACTTACAGCGAAGTGGAGAAGGTATCCGGCTTCGTGGGCAATTTCAAGATTCGGGTGCGCCGCAAGGCCACGTACGTGGATTTCGATAAATGCACCGGCTGCGGCATTTGCCAGGACAAATGCCCGGTAAAAACCGGCAACGCTTTTGAGTTGAACAAGACCCATCGGAAAGCCATCTATACACTGTTCCCCCAGGCCGTTCCCAACAAGCCGGTGATCGATCCCGAGCATTGTATCCACTTCACCCAAAACAAATGCGGAGCCTGTCAGAAACTCTGCCCCAAGCAGGCCATCGATTTTGCACAGCAGGATGTCCTCGAGGATATCCAGGTGGGCGCCATCATCGTGACCACCGGGCACCAGGTGTTCGACAGCCGGAAGATGCCGGCCTACGGCTACGGGAAACTTTCCGATGTCTACAATGCCCTCGAGTTTGAACGGATGGTGAATTCGGGCGGATTCACCCAGGGGAAAATCATCACCAGCGGGGGGAAGGCCCCCGAACGGGTGGGAATCATTCACTGTGTGGGAAGCCGGGATCAGCGACACAACGATTACTGTTCACAGATCTGTTGTATGTACGCTCTCAAGTTTGCCCATCTGGTCCGGGATCATACCGGGGCCCACGTGTACAACTTCTACATCGATATCCGATGCGTCGGCAAAGGGTATGAAGAATTCTACGACCGGGTGCTCAGCGAAGGTGTCTTCTTCATCCGGGGCAAGGTGGCATCGATCACTCGACCCACCGGCAAAACCGGCAGTAACGGCCAGCTGAACGTACTGGTAGAAGACACCCTGGCCGGGATCGTCCGCCGGATTCCCCTGGACATGGTGATCCTGGCCAACGGGATCGAAGCCAAACCGGACAGCCGGGAGGTGGCCCGGATTTTCGGCATCTCCACGAATAAGAACGGTTTTTTCCTGGAACAACATCCCAAACTGAATCCCTTCGGTACCCACGACCCGTGTGTTTTTATTGCCGGAACCTGTGCCGGGCCCAAGGATATTCCCCATTCCGTGGCCCAGGCGTCCGCAGCGGCAGCCGCGGCCATCACCCTGCTGGAAAAGGCCACTATTCCCATCGAATCCTACACTGCCAGGGTTATGGAGGAATTGTGCGCCGGCTGCCAGACCTGTATCCGGACCTGTCCGTACGATGCCATTAAATATGATCCGGATAAAAAAGCCCCCCATATCGATGAAGGGCTGTGCCGGGGATGCGGCACCTGCGCCTCCGCCTGTCCCTCGGGAGCGATCGAGACCCACAATTTCACCGATCGTCAGATCATGGAAGAGATTCAGGCGATTCTGAGTTAGAAGGTCCCGCCGGGGATCACGAACCGGAATACCGGAAACCTCACCGGATCGCCAGGGCCTTGCGCGCTTCCTTGGCCACCCAGAGCAGGGAATCCTCTCCCAGTCGCCGCAGGTATTTTTCTGCCCGTTCCCCGGGGTAACGGGTAAGGGCGGCAATCAGCTTCAGTTTCACCTCGACGTTCCGATCAGCGATTAAAAAATCTATGACCCGGAAGAGGTCTTCGTTCTTCAGTTTCCCCAGCATCTCCACGATCCCCGCCCGCGTATACCAAACCACTCCCTTCCGGATGGCTTCCACCAGCAACACCGCATCCGGGATATGGGCGGGCTGGATTCTGTCGATCAACCGCTTGCGGAGCATCTGGTCATCGAATTTTAAAACGGCCAGAAGAATCTGCGGATTCACCGGTTCCGGGCTGGCCAGCAGGTTGTCAACCAAAAATTCCCGGTCCGATCGGTCTCCTTCGTGCAGTATCCGGATAAAGTTGTCCGGGGGGGGCGGATCAAAGGCGCCTCGCCGGTGCAGGATTTCCCGGACCCGGGATTGCACCCCGGAATGGGGATGAAATGAAAACCGTTCAAAAAATACCGGGTTCCGGTATTGCAGGTTTTCCAGTTCGGTGAGGCTCATGAGAATGATATCGACCGACGGCTGACGGTTCAGGATATCCTTGTAAAACCGGATTTTCTTTTCCCTGCTGAGATGGGCAGTTTTCCCCCGTATAAACCCCCTTCTCTCCTCCGGCGGCAATTCGAGGAAGATATCGATCAGCTCTTTCATTTGATCTTCTTGAGCTGGTGTCCCATTTTGTCCCGTTTGGTTCTCAGATAGGAAATGTTGTCCTTGTTGGGTTCAATCTCGATGGATACGATCTCGGTGATCTTCAGTCCATAACCGGAAAGGGCCACGTACTTGTGGGGATTGTTGGTCAGCAGGCGCATCTTGCTGATCCCGAGGTATCTCAGTATCTGGGCGCCGATCCCGTAATCCCTCTGATCCTCCTTGAATCCCAGTTTGAGATTGGCCTCCACCGTGTCCAGTCCCTTTTCCTGCAGATGATAGGCTTTGATTTTATTGGCCAGACCGATCCCTCGTCCCTCATGGTTCAGTAGGTACAGAATCACCCCGGAGCCTTCCCGGTCGATCATCTCCATCGCCCGGTGCAGCTGGGAGCCGCAATCACACCGCAGGGAGCCGAACAAATCGCCGGTAAGGCATTGAGAGTGAACCCGGACCAGGGTGGGTTTTTCCTGGTCGATGGTCCCCTTGACCAGGGCCAGGTGGTTTTCCCCATGCAGGCTGTCCACAAACACTTTCAGTTGAAAGGTTCCCCATTTCGTGGGCAGTTTGCTTTCCGATTCCAGGGTGATGAAAGTTTCCTTCTGCAAGCGGTACCGGATGATCTCTTCAACGGTGATGACGGGGATGTCGAACCGGCGTGAAAAATCCAGCAGTTCGGGCATCCGGGCCATGGTACCATCCGGTTTCATGATCTCGCAGATCACGCCGGAAGGTTTCAATCCGGCGATCCGGCATAGATCCAGGGAGGCCTCGGTCTGTCCCGCCCGCACCAGGACCCCCCCCGTCTTGGCCCGCAGCGGAAAAATGTGCCCCGGTCTCCGCAGATCCCGGGGGGTGGTGTTTTGATCGATCAGGGTTTGGATGGTCCGGGCCCGGTCCTGGGCCGAAATACCGGTCGTGGTCCCTTTCCTGGCATCCACCGAGACGGTAAAGGGCGTCTCGAAGGAGGAGGTATTGTCCTCGACCATCAGGGGAAGATCCAGTTCTTGCGCCCGCTCCCGGGTGAGGGAGACACAGATCAGCCCCCGCCCGTGGGTCGCCATAAAGTTGACCGCCTCCGGGGTGATCTTTTCCGAGGCGATCATCAGATCCCCCTCGTTTTCCCGATCCTCATCATCGACGATGATAATCATGCGGCCCCTTTTCAGGTAATCCACCGCCCGGGATACCGATATGGAAATTTTTTCACTCATCATTTTATCTTCCCGTAAACAGAGCTCTGATTATAAAGATATTTTCCCATCAAATCAAATTCAACGTTGACCCGGTCACTGACATTCAACCGTCCCAGGTTGGTGCTCTCCAGGGTATGGGGAATCACCACTGCCTGGAAGCTGCTTCCCTGCACCGCCGCCAGCGTCAGGCTGACTCCATTCAGGGCAACGGATCCCTTGGGTACCATGTACTGCCTCCAATGTGAGGTTGAATAGACAAAGGTCAGCGCCGTGCTGTCTTTCTGCCGGTGACGGGATTTCAACCGGACCGTTCCATCGATATGACCGCTAACCAGGTGACCGCCGATGTAATCGTTCATCTTTAAAGGTGGTTCGAGATTCAGTACAGCCCCGGCGGAAAGGTCCGGAAAATTGGAAAGCCTCCAGGTTTGATCCGAAAGGTTGAAACTGTAGACCGAATCCCTTTCCTCCACCAGGGTCAGGCATATCCCGTTGACCGCCAGGGAATCCCCGGTGGTCAACCGCAGCTGCCCCCCGTCGGTCCTCAGCCGCAGCAGGGTATGTTTCTGTCTTTCAATTTTGACCAGCCTTCCGGTTCTGGTGATGATTCCGGTGAACATTACAGTGCCCCCTTGACCAGGTATCCGGTCTGAAAATCATAAATCCGCCGGTTCATCAGACGCACCGGACGGGTCAGCCGGGTGCCGGCGGCAAAAAGTTCCACTGAATCCTTCCCTCCCAGGAGAGTCCCCGAACAAAAGAGCATCATTTCATGGGCCAGTTTTGCCTCCAAAAAAGCGCCGATCAGCCTTCCGCCGCCCTCCACCAGGATGGATACCACCCGATGCTCGTGCAGGATCTTCAGTATCTTTTTTAACTCCAGGCGCCCGTTTTTTTCCTCGACAAAAAAATGCCGGTCGCACTTCTTTTCCCGGTCAGGGCACCGGCTGGAGGAAAAGACCAGCAGGTTGTTTAGGACCGGGGACCGGAAAATGTTCAAACCCGGGTCCAGGTTGTTTCGGGAATCGAGCACCACCACCTGAAGAGATTTGGACCGCCATTTTCCCTGACGGATATTCAGGTGGGGATTGTCTCTCAGAATGGTGTTTTTACCCACCATAACCGCATCGAATTCGCCCCTCAACAAATGGGAAAGCCGGCGCATCCGGGGACTGGTGATCCACTGTGATTCCCCTTCTTTGTCGGTCAGTTTGCCATCGATGGTAATCCCCGCCTTGAGGGTGACATGGGGCCGACCCTCACGGTGATAGGTAAAATAATGGCGATTCAATTCCCTGACCTCCTTTCCCAGAATCCCCACATCTACCTGCAGACCGGCGGCCCGCAAACGGCGGATGCCCCGGCGATAGACCCGGGGGTTGGGATCGCAGGTGGCCACCACCAGGCGTTTTACCTTTTTTTCCAGAATCAGATCGGTGCATGGGGGGGTATTGCCGAAATGAACACAGGGCTCCAGGGTGACATAGAGTGTGATCCCCTCAGGGCGGATCCCCTGTAAAGCGACCGCTTCGGCATGGGCGCTCCCGTACCGGCGGTGATACCCCGTGGACAGAATCTGTCCGTTTTTAACTGCTACCGCGCCCACCATCGGATTGGGACCGGTCCAGCCGCGCCCCCGCTCCGCCAGCCGCAGGGCGATTTTCATAAACCGAAGATCCTCCAGTTGGCTGCGCTTGCTCATGTCCTTATTGAATGAAAATTTCTTCCACAAACCGGGCATGGTCAAATATTTCCAGGTCTTTTTCCGTCTCTCCGGTACCCGCGAACCTGACCGGAAGCCCCATCTGGTGAACGATATTGATCACGGATCCCCCCTTGGCGGAGCCGTCAAGCTTGGCCAGGATCAGTCCCGTCAGTCCGGAGAACTCCCTGAATTTCCTGGCCTGTTCCAGGGTGTTCTGTCCCATGGTGGCATCCACTACCAGCAGCACCTCAGCCGGCTGACCGGGGTCGAATTTCTGTATGATATTGATCAATTTACCCAGTTCCCGCATCAGCGATTCCCGGGTCTGAACCCGCCCGGCGGTATCGATGATCAGCAGATCATAATCCCGGGTCTGAAAAGAACTGAGACTGTTATAGACCACCGAGCCGGGATCGGCGCCCCGGCTGCCCCCGATGACCGGAATACCGAGCCGATCCCCCCAGAGAGACAGCTGGGTGCTGCCGGCGGCCCGGAACGTATCCGATGCGCAAAACAGCACCTTCCGGTCCCGCTTCTGGAAGTAATCACCCAGCTTGGCCACCTGAGTGGTTTTCCCGCTGCCGTTGATTCCAACCAGCATCAGGACGTTTTTTCCCGGGGGCAGGGAAAGTCCACCCGAGGCGGTACCGGCAAAAACCGCCAGCAGTTCTTCCTTGAGCATCCGGATAAAGGTGTCGGAATTGAATATCATCCCGCTTTTCTTTCGCACCCGGCCGATGAGCTCCATCACCAGGTCGGCGGAGATATCCGCCAGCACCAGAATTTCTTCCAGCTCAGATATGATCTCATCCCGGTTCCGTCCGGACCCGAAGAGCGTGCCGATCCGCTCTTTTAACGACATCCCGCCTTTCATCACCTAAGATTATACCGCAATCTCCGGTTTTGGAAAAATCATCTCTCTCCCTTCCTGCCGTCCCACAAGGTCAAAACCGTTGTCCGGCCCCTTCAACCGGAGGCCAGCAAGGCGTCTCGCTCCCCCCTAAGATATTCCAGCCACCTCTCCATCCCTTCTCCGGTCTGGGCGGAAACCGCAAATATTTTCACCCCGGGGTTGTGGGCCCGGCAGTCCTTCTTCACCTGTTCGATATTGTAGTCCATGATCCCCAGCAGATCGATCTTGTTGATCACCACCGCCGCGGCATTTAAAAACAAGGTCGGATATTTCCTGACCTTTTCATCGCCTTCCGGGACACTCAGCACGGCCACCTTGGTATTTTCTCCCAGATCGAAGGAGGAGGGGCAGACCAGATTGCCCACATTCTCAATAAAAAGGTAGTCCAGTCCGGAGAGATCAAACCGGTCGAGATGATCCCGGATCATGCCCGCGGAGAGATGACAACCACCGCCGGTCTCGATACCGTAAGACTGGGGGTGCCCCGATTTGATCAGGCGGTTGGAATCCAGTGCGGTCTTGACATCTCCCACCAGGATCCCGGAATTTTCTCTGAATTCTCCGATCATTTTTTCCAGGAGCAACGTCTTGCCGCAGCCGGGAGATCCGATCAGGTTGAGCACAAATACCCGGTGATCCGCAAAGAGAGCGCGGTTTTGGGCCGCGATCTGATCATTGGTGTTGTAAGCGGATATTCTTACCTTTTTCTTCATCTTTTCTCCATATGATTTTCTTCCCTAAAGGGGGCTATTTCATCAGTTCCCGGATGGTCCGCATCAATTTTTCCGGTTCCACCGGCTTTTTCAGGAACTGATCCACGGGGAGCAGCTCCCCGTATTTGACCCCGTCCAGGGAAAAGCCTTCCGCGGCCATGGTATCGGAAAAAATCAAGGGAATATTCTTAAATCGTTTGTCCTTCTTGAGGAAATTGAAAAATTCAACTCCTTCCTTCCGGAATTTTTCCCGGGTATCGTTGATCATGATGGCATCGATGGATTCCCGCTCCAGTATCCCCTTGGCTTCCTCGATTCCCGTGGCCGGGACCACCTGATAATCATCGGAATCCAATTCCGGGAGTGTCCCGCCGCCCCGGTAGCGGTCCTGGCTGTCAATTACCAGAATTTTATTGCCCATGGGAGATCTCTTCTTTTTCCACTTCGATGGAGCGAATCATAATCCCTTTGCCCGACAGCAGGTGGCGATCGTAAGCCCCGCAGCGGGGACAGGGCTGCAACAGGTCGGTCAGGGGGTAACGATCGCCGCAGGCGCACTCCGCCATGGCCTCTTCTTCCTCGATCACCACTTTCACCTCCGGAAGTTTCTGGTCCTTCAAGACCATGTGCAGGCAAAAATCCAGAGAATCGGTCACCACGCCGGAGAATTGCCCCACCGTCAGGGAGATGGAAGTGAGACGGCCTATATCCTCGGGGTACTTTTCCCGGAGGGTGTTCATGATATCCAGGGCCAGGGCATATTCGTGCATGATACTTCCACCGGTTGCGGCGGCAACCGGTAGTATTATATCAACAATCCCTCCCTTGTCAACCACGGGTACCGGGGCCATTTTTGCGTCCCCGGTTCCGGGAACGGATCAGGAATCGATTTTATCCAGATGCCGCCTGATCTTCTCGATCTGTACCCGGAGGTCTTCCCTTTTCTGCTGCTCGGCCTTTACCACCCTTTCGGGGGCCTTGTTGACAAAATCGGAATTGGCCAGCTTTTGTTCCGTCTGTTCCAGACGGAACTCAAGATCCCGTCGTTTTTTGGTCAGTTTGGCGGTTTCCCTCCGGGGGTCGATCAGTCCCAGCAGGTAAATCTCCATCCTGGAAACGATGGCCACGGCTGAGTGGGGAGGAGGGGACACCGCCGGTCCGGCTTCCCGAATACGAACCGAAGCCAGATGTTCGAAATACCCTTTCAATGAATCGATGACGGGAAGTTGTGTCCCGGGGACCTTGACCACCGCCTCGATCATCTTCCGCGGAGAAACCTGGTACTGGCTCTTCAAATCCCGCATGGTGCGCACAATCTTCTGTAAGAACCGGAATTTCTTCTCGATGTCCGGATTCACCCACTCTTTCATCGGCTCCGGCCAGGAGGCCCCGATCAGCAATTCGGCCGGTTGGGCCGCTTCCCGCAGTCCGCGGGCAGGAGCCTGGAGTCGCAACCGTTCCCAGAGGGCTTCGGTGATATAGGGAACAAAGGGATGAAAAAGCCGCAGGATCCGGTCGATCACCAGGGCCAGAACCGTCTGGGCGCCGGGTCGGGAGGCGGGGGTTTTGATCCGGGGCTTGATGATTTCCAGATACCAGTCGCAGAATTCCGACCAGAAAAAATCCCGGGCCGCGCCGATGGCGCCCGAGGGGAGATACCGGTCGAGGTACCCGGACACCCCTTCGATGGTCCGGGCCAGGCGGGACAGTATCCACCGGTCCTCCAGGGTCAGTCGATCCACATCCACCGGGGTATGGCGATACCCGTCCAGGTTCAGCAGAGCGAACCGGACGGCATTCCACAGCTTGATGCAAAAGGCCTTTCCCAGGTTGAACCGGGTACTGGTAATCCGGGCGCGGGGCAAATCCGGGAGGGTTCCCAGTACATCGAATTCCCGTTGGGTCTTGGGGTCGATATAAGTGAATACCGTCTGACCATGCCGGGCATTGGCAAGTTCGATATATTCTCCGGTAAAGGGCGATATGGCCTGAACCGGCAAACGAATATCCTGGTTGCCGGTCTGCATGTCGCAAAGAACGTACCGCATGGCATCCGCTCCAAACTCCTGGATGATATCGATGGGATCGATACCGTTCCCCTTGCTCTTGCTCATCCGTTCTCCCTTGCCGTCCTGGATAGTGGCGTGAATGAAACAGTCCGTAAAGGGAATATCCCCCAGGAAATAAAGGCCGAAGATGGTCATCCGGGCCACCCAGAGGGTGATGATGTCCCGGGCGGTCACCAGGCAGGATCCGGGGTAATAATAACTCAGAAAATCCTCGTAATTGGACTCTTTTCCCAAAGGGTGGTTGCCGGATCCCACCTCTGCGGTATCCGGATCCGGCCAGCCCAGGGTGCTGAATGGCCAGAGGGCACTGGAAAACCAGGTATCCAGCACATCCGGATCTTTGACCAGCCCCATGTTCTCCAGTCTCCCGGCAAATCTGGCCTGGGCTTCCTCGGATCCCAGGCAGACCAGGATATAGACCGATCCGTCCCCTTCCGGGACGGAGGTTCGGGTCAATTCCCCGTCCCCGGTGGAAATCCAGCAGGCAACCTTCGGGTTCTCCTTCTCCAGGGCCCGGATGTCTTTCAGCCGGGAAGAGGGCAGGTCCCCATGCCAGATCGGAATCTCGTGACCCCACCATAGCTGGCGGCTGATACACCAGTCCCGCTTTTCGGCCAGCCAGCTGACGAAGGTTTTCTGATACCGTTCTGCATCCGGATGAAACGTCAGCCGGCGGCCGGTAGGACTCTGCCAGTCTTCGCGAACCGCATCGATTCCCGCCTGGGCCAGGCCCCTGACCTTAAAAGAACGACTGGTGTTTTTTCCGCAGGTTACCCCCCCGGGAATATCTCCCATATTGACAAACCACTGTTTGCTTAAAAAAGGTTCTATGGGGGTCTTGGAACGGTCGGAATATCCCAGTTCGATTTCATACTCTTCCACGAGCCCGATCTGATCGGCCCGGCGGAGGTCTTCCACCACCCGCCGCCGCACTTCCAGTCGGTCCAGTCCCCGGTAGCATCCCGCCTTCTCATTGTAGGTGCCGTCCGGATTCAGCAGGTTGATGATATCGATATCTCCCCGGTGGCGCAGCCATACCTCGTAATCGTTGGGATCATGAGCCGGGGTGATTTTGACACAGCCCGAGCCCAGCTCCGGCTTGGCCCAGGGATCCAGAATGAGGGGAATGGATCTTTTCATCAGGGGCAGGATCACCCGCCTTCCTTCCCGGGCCATGCGGACAAGTCTGAGCAACTGCGGGAGACGTTCTTTCTGCTGTTGCCGCAATCTTTCCAGTTCTTTATTCAGTTCCACCCTTTCCTTTTCCCCGGCCGCTTTCCATTTGTCTCTGGTTTCCCGGATCACCGATTCCAGGGCAGCGGCGGGATCGGGATGAACGGCCACTGCCGTATCCCCCAGCATGGTCTCCGGCCGGGTAGTGGCCACGGTAACGCTTCGGGGTTCATCATCCCGGGGGTTCTCAACGGGATAGTGCACATGCCAGAAATTCCCCCGGGTGGTCTCCCGGATGATTTCATCGTCGCTGATCGCGGTCTGCAGATGACAATCCCAGTTAACCAGACGATGACCCCGGAAAATGAGACCGGCCGCAAACAACCGGTAAAAGGCTTCGAGAACCGCCCGGCGGCATACCCGGTCCATGGTAAAACGATGCAGGGTCCAGTCGCAGGAGCACCCCATTTTCTGTTGTTGTTGAACAATCCGCTTCTCGTACTCGTCCTTCCACTCCCAGATTTTTTTCACCAACCCTTCCCGGCCGATATCGTGGCGGGTCTTTCCCTCCAGTTCAAAAATCCGTTTTTCCACTACCGCCTGGGTGGCGATTCCGGCATGATCGGTTCCCGGCATCCAGAGGGTGTTGTCTCCCCGCATCCGGTGCCACCGGGTCAGGAGGTCCTGCATCACATTGTCCATGGCATGCCCCATGTGCAGGGCCCCGGTGACATTGGGCAGGGGCATCATCACCACGAACCGGTCCCGGCGGTGATCCGGTCGGGCCAAAGTACTTTCGCTTTCCAGCCATCTCTGGTTGACCCGGTCTTCAATAACGTCAAATTCAAATTCTTTGGAATAATCTTCCTTCTTGGTCATGGGGTTTCCGTATTCGGTAAATTCCCTCTATTATAATGGTGATCGCCCCATATTTCAACTCCTCCTCCCCGGTTCACGGGAGCGCATGATGTTCTCCCGTCTGTTTTCTGCTATAATAGGGGAATGAAAAGGTGGTTCTATCTGATACCGGTCCTGCTCCTGGCCGGCCTGGTGGTCCTGCTGCACAGGGCTCCGTCGCCGGTGCTGGCCAAGATCAACCTCTCTTCCGAAGACGGACAGATTCCCGGGAAATCGGGGAAGAATAGGATCGGATACCTGCAGGCACGGGCGATTTCTTATTATGAACACCGGAACCGGACTCTCCCGGGTCGACTGCTGGAAATCGATGGCGGACGGGAGGAAATCCGCTTCAAGCCGGGACTGTCGGGAAAATATTTCATCCGTTTCCTGGGCCGGAATCTTTCATCCGCCGAGATGATCATCCGCCTGTACCAGGATCAAATACCGGTGGCGGAGGGGACGGCTCCGCCGGGAGGGGATTACCGCCTTTCTCCCGAACTGTCCCTGGGGCGAAGAGATGAATTGACCATCACCGTCCACGGGCGGGGAAGAATCCTGCTGGCCAATCCCATCCTGTATCGCCCGATCCCCTCCGAAGAAAGGACCTTCGTGTTCTTAATCTGCGCGGATACCCTTCGGGCCGACCATCTGAAGATCTACGGATACCCGCGGGCCACCGCCCCCAACATCTCCCGATGGGCAGAAGACTGTGTGATTTTTGAGCAGGCCTATGCCCAGTCATCCTGGACCCTGCCGTCCCATATGTCGCTTTTTACCGGCCTGTATGAATTTAATCACGGCGTAAGGAGCAAGACCCGCCTGGCGGAGGATATCAGCAGCCTGGTGGAAAATCTCAGCCGGAAATTTGCCACCCGCAGTTTCAACGGAGGGGTATACGTCTCCTTCCGTTACGGGTTCTGCCGTGGGTTTGATTCCTACCAGGTCAACCGGTATGACCTGAACGCTCCCCAGGCCTCTGAAAACCTGTTCCGGGCGGTATCCGATGATCTGGACCGCAATCCCTATCCCCGCACTTTCTATTTCCTCCACACCTACCAGGTACACTCCCCGTACAATCCCACACCTGAATTCCTTCAGCCTTTCAACCCTTCTCCCGAATTCACGGTATTGCCCCTCTCTGACAATGCCCACAGCATTTACCGCCACAAATTCCAGAAAAAACCTCCCCGACGAATACAGAACTTCATCGACCTTTACGATGCGGAGATCTATACTTTCGATCACTGGTTCGGTCATTTTCTGGACGCCATCAAAAAACGGGGAATATACGACCGGTCCCTCATCATCCTGATGTCCGACCACGGGGATGAGTTTTTCGAGCATGGAGGCTGGGAACACACCCACACCCTCTACAACGAGCTTATCAAGGTACCCCTTCTGATCAAATTCCCCGATGGTCAGTACCGGGGCCAGCGGATCCAGGGAGTCGTGGGCCTGGTGGATATTATGCCCACCATCCTGGAGTACACCGGCACGGATTATCCCCGGGACCGGATCGACGGAATCAATCTTTTACCGGTTATCCGGGGAAAGAAACAGCGGGAATACGTGCTCTCCTCCAACACCACCAGTTTTTACGTCCCCGCCCTTCCCTTCAAAATCTGCAGTATCCGCGGTCACGACAAAATGATTTACAACCTGCCCTATACCGAAGAAACCCTGCGATTCTTTCATACCCCCCCGCCGCCGGTTCCCCCCTACGAATTCTATCAACTGGACCGGGATCCCGGCGAAAACCGAAACCTCTACTCCCTCAGACAGTATCAATACGGACGTTTTCTGCCCCTTTTTGAAGATATCGTCCGGAAAGCCGGAACCAGCCTCCAGCAGAAACTTAAATCAGTGGACATCGACCCGGAGATGGAAGAGAAACTGAAAAGCCTGGGATACCTTTAAAAGACCGGATGACCCGGACCTTCCACCGCCACGTAGCGGAAAAAGAAATCGTCCATCAGGGCGGGACCGTGCAGCAGCCTGGACATCCCCAGGTTATGAATGGAACTCATCCCGATGGAGAGGATCGCATTTTTGATAAAAATGAAGTTGCTAACCGCGTCCCTCCCGCGTTCATTCACGTACATGCTTTTAAGCAGGTTCAGCTGATCTTCGAACAAATCACCCGCCTCTTTTACCGGTTCTTCACTTTCCCGGGGAGAAGCATTTTCTCCCAGCAGTTCCTTCAGACGCCTGGAAAGGTCGTCCTCCCGGGTTTCCTGCCGCTTTTTTTTGTAGAACATGAACAGCAGATAGGGAATTAAATTCTGGGAAGATTTCATGATCTCTTCTTCGGTGACGATCCAGCCCAGGTTGCGGATCATCAGGGTTTTGGAAATGTTCCGGGATATCTGATTCACGAAGGGGCCGATCACCCCCCGGATCGATTCATCCAGGCTGTTGAAATGGTTCAATACATAATAAATCTTGTAACTTCTCAGGTAACGGATCAGGTGTTTGATAAACTGGTTTTTCTTGCGGTTGCTGCGCACCCGGCTCAGGACTTTGTACAGACTTTCTTCGTCAGAATCGTAACTCTCGTCAATATACTCCATGGCCACCCGGACCACATCCAGGTCCTCTTCGGACATCGACAGCCGGTTCAGGCCATGGGACCGATGATCCAGGATGGTGCGGAATAACTTCAAGATCGACGCTTTGACAATCTCCCCGGCGGTAAAGGAAGCGGCTTTGATCCGGGGGGTGAATACCAGCAGACCCGAGTTGTCGTAAGGAATGAAATCGGTGATATTCTGATCGACCCCGGCCCGCAGGTCCAGGATCACATAGTCGGCGTGCAGAGAATTAATCCCCTCGATCAGCCTGGCCTTCACCGGGGGGGAAAAATTAACGATCTCATGAACGTAATCCTTGGGGGATGCCAGAAAGGAAAACCGGGCGAAAACATCTTCCGGGTCGATGCTCCGATTCAGTTTCAACAGACAGTCGTTGATCGGCTGGTTCTTTTTCAGAAAATGGTACAGGTCCTTGTTGACCGTCATATTGATAAAATTGCGGACACTGGAGGTTCCACTGTCCAGATCGACCAGGACCGTCCGGTATTTTTCCGCCAGGGTCAGGGCCAGGTTAAGGGCAAGGGTGGTCTTCCCGACCCCGCCTTTGCCCGATGATATCGGAATGATCCTCATCCTTTATCCTGCACTCCTCAGAATCAATCATTCTACCAGAGTCTTCCAGAAATGTAAATTGTTATCGGCAGAAACGGAGGACCGGCGCAGTGGTGTCCTCAAACCCATTCACCCTGGCAGGTGCTTTCGTCGATGATCCCCTTGACCTTCACCCGGATCAACCTCTTTTTCAGTCCGGGCAACCGGTCGATCCGTACCCTCAGGTAGTTGTCGGTAAGGACAAAGCAACCGGAGGATCGTTCCTGCACCACCACCGCATCCCAACAGGTATCCCGCATCCGTTCCCGGTAACTGATTTTGAGCCGTTGATTCAGATCCCTCATCTGTCGCACCCGCTTCATGATGATATGGTTGGAGACCGGTGAATAAAAAAAGGCCTTGGTCCCTTCCATCGGCGAAAAAGGGAAAATATGGAGATAATTCAACCCGCTGTTGCGGGCCAGATCCATGGTATCCATGAAATCCCGGTCCTCTTCGCCGGGGAATCCCACGATAAAATCCGCGCCGAAATTGGCCCGGGGGAAGAAACCGGTGAAATCCTTCATGATCCTGAAATAATCACTTCGCTTGAGATACCGCTTCATATCCCTCAGGACCCGGTTGGATCCGCTCTGAAAGGAAAGATGAAAATTCTGGGCCACCTTGGGAAAACCGCGCAGTTTCTTGATGAAGCTGAAATTCACCATCCTCGGATCCAGGGAACTGATCCGGATTCGCCGGATCAGGTCCAGCCTGGAGATCTCTTCGATGACATCCAGAAGATTCTCTCTGGGATCCAGTTCATTGCCGTAGGAGGTAAGGTTGATCCCGGTCAGAACCACCTCCCGATACCCCAACTGCGCAGCCGTTTTTGCTTCCGCCACCAGGGTCTGCATGGGAATGCTCCGGGATTTTCCCCGCAGAGATGGAATCACACAATAACTGCACCTGAAATTACAGCCATCCTGGATTTTTAAGAAGTACCGCGAACGGTAAATGGAACTGAAGATCAGGTTGCTGGAATTGGGGAAATACTTGAGGATGGAATCGATCAAATGCGGTTTCTGACTGTTGGGCAGAAAAATGTAGTCCGGAAATTCTTCCCGGAGTTTCCTTTCCCTCCGGGTGACCGTGCAGCCCGTCACCACGCAGGGCACATCTGGATACTGCTGGTGGTGCTTTTTAAGGTTCCGGCAGGTTTTCCCCTCGGCTTTCTGGGTCAGGGAACAGGTATTGTAAATTCCGAACCGGCAATTCTTTTCCTCGGAACTGTAACGATATCCCCTGGATTCCAGATTGCGAATCCATTTCTGTAACTCCGCCTGGTTGGTCCGGCAACCAAAGGATTTGACGAAAAATTTCATCGCCCGTTCATGAACCCACCTTATCCTGGAGCCGTTTGCTCTTTTCCAACACCTTTTCCCGCTGGGATTTTCTGAATTGCTCCATAATCCCCTTCAACTCCGGATTGGATAAGGACAGGATCTGCAGGGCAAAAAGTACGGCATTCATTCCTCCCGAATCACCGATCCCGAAGGTGGCCACCGGAATGCCGCCGGGCATCTGAACGATGGAATACAAAGAATCGATCCCGGACAGTGGTGACTTGATCGGCACCCCCAGGACCGGCAGCAGGGTGTGAGAAGCGATTACCCCGGGCAGGTGGGCAGCTCCTCCGGCCGCCGCGATAATGACCTGACAACCGCTCTTTTCAAATTCCCGGATAATCTTCATGGTTCGTTCCGGGGTCCGGTGGGCGGAACTGACCTCGATTCTGAAAGAAATGTTGTATTCCTTCAACAGTCCGATTCCCTTTTCCAGAGAGGGATAATCGGAATCGCTTCCCAGTATAATTCCAATGCTGATCGTCATGTTATTCCTTCCCGATATCTTTTCGATATACCATGTCGTCAAAACTGATGAACGAGATGGCATCGTAGGTTTTCTTCAAGGCATCTTTCAATTCGCCGTCCAGGGTGCAGATATTCAAAACCCGCCCGCCGGCGGTGTAAAAATCGTCATCCCGCAGTACGGTGCCGGCATGAAATATTTCCACTCCCTTGGCCTTGGCCCTTTTCAATCCGTCAATTTTTTTCCCGGTCTCATATTTTACCGGATATCCCTTGGATGCCAGGACCACGCAACAGGACACCTTTTCACTCCACTGGCACTCGACCTCGAAGAGACTGCCCTCTGCCGAGCCTTCCAGGATGTCGATGAGATCGCTCTCCAGTCTCAGCATAATCGCCTGGGTTTCGGGGTCGCCAAAACGGCAGTTGAATTCCAGCACCCGGGGACCATCCTCCGTGATCATCAGACCGGCATACAGGGTACCGCGAAACTCCCGGCCCTCGTGATTCATCCCTTCGATGGCCGGCACCACGATTTCCTTCATAATGCGGTTGTACAGTTTTTTGCTGATCTGGGGCGCCGGGCTGATGGCCCCCATTCCCCCGGTATTGGGCCCCTTGTTCTTATCCCCCAGCTTTTTGTAATCCATGGAGGTGACCATGGGGATCGCCCGTTTCCCGTCCGAAACCACGATGAAAGACATTTCCGAGCCTTTCAGAAAATCCTCTACCACCACCTGGTCGCCGGCATTGCCAAACTTGTTTTCCAGCATCATCTCCTTGACCGCCTGTTTGGCCTGGGCCAGGTCCTGGCATATGTACGCGCCCTTTCCCCCCGCCAGACCATCCGCTTTTACCACCACCGGGTAGGAAACCCCGCCAAGATGTTCGATGGCTTCAGCGGCGGATGAAAAGACCTTGTATTTTGCCGTGGGAATGTTGTATTTTTCCAAAAAATTCTTGCAAAACACCTTGGATGTTTCCAACTCGGCGGCCTTCTGGGTGGGACCGAAGATTTTCAATCCCCTCTGCTTGAATTCATCCACGATGCCCAGTGAAAGGGGCAATTCAGGACCCACCACGGTCAAATCGATCTTATTTTTCTCGGCAAAATCGGCTATACTGATGATATCGGATGCCTTGATGTCCACCAGTTCCGACAGTTCCGCCATCTTGCTGTTCCCCGGGACCGCATAGACCTTCTCCACCTTGCGGGATTGAGAGATCTTCCACAGCAGCGCATGCTCTCTCCCTCCGGATCCAACCAGCATTATTTTCATTCCGCCGTCTCCTTGGTTGATTTGACCCTAAATTATAAAGAATTACCGGGTGCTTTTCAAGTGTTGATAGTCCGGGAATCTGCTTGGGGAAAAAGGCAAACAGCGCTACGGGGATTCGAACCCCGGCCAAAGGACTGAGAACCCTTTATCCTAACCCCTAGACGATAGCGCCGTCTGAACGGTTATCATACCCCATTTGAGGTTATTTGTCAACAGCAGTCAGGAGGCAAAAATCCTGCCGGAGGGGGGAATCGAACCCCCACGAACTCAATGTCCCCGGGATTTTAAGTCCCGTGCGTCTGCCAATTCCGCCACCCCGGCATCCGTTTCAGAAGGGGAAAAAAAATAGTATCACAATTCCGACAGGATGGCAAGCGGCGTTCCCGGGCCCCTTCTCCTATCTGTCGGATCTTCCCGCCGGCAATTCCCCACCGCTGTGGCATATAATGGACACTGGAAGGATTTTACTTTGGAAAACAAATTGCTTAGAATATAAGTAGAAAGCAAAATTCGATTTAATGAGTACCATGAGGAGGTTCCATGATCAAAAGAATCGTCATCACCCCGGTTCTGGCCGCCCTGCTTCTGACCGCTTTTCACTGTTCTTTTTACATCCCCGGGGACTGGGATGCCTGGCCGGGTCAATACCGGATTATTCTGGACATCACACCGGAGGATTCATCGGTATACCTGAACGGAAAACTCATCGGCCTGGCCTACGAATTCGCCACTCCCCAGTCCGCCCTCAAGCTGAGCAGCCTCCGCAATGAACTCTATCTGAAAAAAGCCGGTTATGTAGAAAAAGCCCTGGTGCTGTCGGACCATTACGATTTTTACTCCCGGACCATCGTCATATCTGAAAACCTGATGAAATCCGACCGCCCCCTGCCATCCGCCGATACCACCCAGTCCCGGGAGCTGCCCCCCGAATACCGGGGCGAAAAGGTCCCGGTCAAAGAAGAAGTGGACGAGAAACCGCTGGAGGACCCGCCGGTAACCGACACCTGCCGGGTATCCCTGACTTTCTCCCATGCCGATGCATCGATATTCCTGGACGGCAGATTCATCGGGATATCTCCGGAAAGCAAATCCATCTCCAACCTGTCCCTGACTGCGGAAAAACACCACCTGGTGGTTTTCAAACCCGGCTATCAGGTCTATCGGAAGACCATCGATCTGAGCGGCAAAGACCGCCTCGCCATCGATATCAAGCTGGTGGCGAAATAAAAAAAAAGGGAAAAGCCGCACGGCTTTTCCCTTTATTTTCAAAGCTTTTCTAATCGGTTCAGATACCGCTGGCTTTCTTCTCGGTCACCAGGGCGATATCCTGAATACCCGCCCTCCGGATGGCATCCATCAGGTCGGTTACCAGTCCATACTCCACGTTGACATCGGCCCGGAAGAGTATCTTCTGTTCCTTCTGTTTCTTTTTGTCCATTTCATCCTGAATGCGAACGGGGATTTCGGTGATATCTCTGATCTTGGTTCCACCAACAAAAATTTCACCCTTTTTGTTGATGGCAACGGTTACCATTTCCTGTGCACTCTTCTGGTCGATACTCGAGGTCGCCTCGGGCAGTTGAACATTGGCACCTTTTTTAATCATGGGCGTGATGACCATGAATATAATAAGCAAAACCAGTAAAATATCACAAAGAGGAACCACATTGGGTTCGGATTTGGTTTCGCCGGCACCTAATTCAGCACCCATTATTAGGCTCCTTTGGCTTTCAGCTTGTTGTAATTGTCAATAAGCTCGGATGAAGCGTTGGCCATTTCGCCGGTAAAGATCTCGATGCTGTTCAGCAGTGAGTTAAAGAACCACACCGCCACGATTGCCACACCGATACCGACACCGGTTGAGATCAGGGCTTCGGCAATACCGGTCGCCACGGTGCCGATACCACCGGCCCCGGTGGCACCCATGCTCTGGAAGGCATTGATAATGCCGAAAACCGTACCAAACAGCCCGATGAAGGGAGAGGTGGAGCCGATGGTACCCAGGATGGTGATCCCCCGTTTGAACTCCTGAATGCTCTGGACGGTGGCCCGGTCAATGGCTTTTTTGGCGGAGTCAAGTTTCTGGGCAGAACCGCCGCCGGCTTCACCCAGATCCAGTTCGTTCAGCCCGGCCACCAGTACCTTGGCCAGATGGCTGTCTTTGAACTTGGCATCTTTGGCCAGTTTCAGTGATTCTTCGATCTTGCCCTGCTGCCACAACTTGCTTATTAATTTTAATAAGATCCTGGACTGCTTCTTTGCTTTGGAATAAACATACAATCTTTCTACTCCTACAGCAATAGCAATAACTGATAGTAGCGCCATGATCACGATAACGAACTTGGGAATGATTCCCATGCTCTGCCACAGATGCGCTAAGTCAAACATTCCGTGCATAATATACCTCCTAAATTGATAGTATTATTATAGATTGCTCAGATCAAAATCCAGTTTTACGATGAATTCCACGGGCCGCGGAACCCCGTTGATGATGTAGGGTTCATACAGCCATTGCCGGATGGCCTTGATACAGGCGGCATTCAACAGGGGGTGCGCGCTGCTGACGATTTCCACCCGGGCCACTTTACCATAGATATCGGTGACCGCCCGGACCACCACCCGCCCGGTAATCCTGGCCTGCAGGGCCGCCGGGGGGAACTGGGGTTTCACCCTGCGGATGACCCGCGGGGTCCGCACACTGCCCAGCTTGACCGCATTTTGCACCGCATCCCCTTCTTCGATCAGGTCGCTGCCCAGCACACCGCCGATGACACCGCCTTCAACGCCGCCTTCAACGCCGAATTCACTTCCACCGGTGGAACCGTCATCCAGCAGACCGGCAAAGTCGATCTGTTCTTCAGGGATATCTTCCGGGATCTCTACCGGTGCAATCAACCGGCTGGGGTCAATTCTGGAGGCCTGTTGCTGCTGCTGGGTTTCTTCTCTCTGGGTCCGATCCCTGCGGCTGGTGGTGGAACCCGATTTTTTCTTGGCGGCTGGAGGCGGCTGGGGAGGAGTGGGAGCCTCGTTGGTGGTAAAGATGTTGATCACTTCAACCTCCGGCAGGTCGGTTGAAGCCTTCATCAGCGGGCCGACAACCAGTAAAGCGATCGCAAAAGCATGAACGATCAGGGATGCTGGAAAGGTAATCCAGTTCTTGGTCGCTTTTCTATTGCCACTGGAATAAAACAACGATTGTTCAAACATACTGACCTCCAGTTCAAAATGTTAAACATAAATATATAATAAATCCAAGTAAATATCAAGCCCATTATGATTTTTTCTTCTTCATCCCCTGCATGAATGCTTTCTCCCAGGTCATCAACCAGCTGCAGGACTGGAAGATGGATGAATAGGTACCGACCAGGATACCGGCAATCATGGTAAAGGCAAACCAGTGCAGAACCTCACCGCCGAACAGAAAGAGGGCCAGCATGGTCAGCAGGGTGGTAAGAGAGGTGACAATGGTCCGGCTCAGGGTCTGGTTGATACTCTGGTTGAGAATGACACCGGCTCCCTTTTTCTGCTTGATCAGGGAGAGATTATCCCGGACCCGGTCAAACACCACGATGGTGTCGTTCAGGGAATACCCGATAATGGTCAGCAGGGCCGCCCCCACGGCCAGGGACAATTCCACGTTGAAAAACAGAAGAATTGACAGGGCCACCAGCACATCATGGAACAGGGTGATTACCGCTGCCAGTCCATAGATCAGAGTAAACCGGAAGGCGATGTATACCAGCATGCCCACCAGGGCCCAGACGGCGGCCAGGGTGGCCTTGGTCCTCAGGTTCTTGCCCACTTTGGGTCCGATACTTTCGGATTTCTCAAACTTGATCTGGCCCAGGTAGGTTGCGGACCGTAAATAGTCGAGGAGATCCGCATCAATCCCGGACAGGTCCGAATAATCCCGGACCATTCCCACATCACGAACTTCTCTCACGGCATTGCCGATGGCTTCCTCTGGAAATCCACGGCCCTGCAGGATTTCCCGCAGCCGACTCTCGGACAGCATGTTCAGGTCCTCTCGGCCTTCCCGGACCCGTTCGCGGTTGGCTTCGGTCACCAACTTGTGCTTTACCCGGGTGAGGGCCCTTTCCTTGGAGATATCTTCATTCAGGACATCTTCGCTGATGATTTTGATAAAGTATTTATGGTCTTCCTGGGGTCCGCTTTCAGAGACTTCCTGGATCACCGCATTTCCATAACCCAGTTCCGAGAGATAGTTGCGGATCTCGGCGATCCGGACGGACTGGGCGTAATTGACCTCCAGCAGCGTCCCCCCGGTAAACTCGATCCCCAGGTTAAACCCGGTCAGGAAGAATTTGGCGATCCCGGCCAGAATAATCAGGCCCGACAGGGCAAAGGCGTAAAAGCGCTTCTGCATAAACTGGATATCCGGTTCCTTTTGAAATATTTTCATGTTGAGCTCCCCTTAAATGCTGATCTTTTGCAGTTTTTTCCTGGAATAGTAAACCAGCTCGAAGATCGTCTTGGAAACGAACACCGCAGTGAATACACTGGCAGCGATACCGATGATCAGGGTCACGGCAAAACCCTTGATGGGCCCGGTCCCGAACTGGAACAGAAAAACGGCGGCAATGGCGGTGGTCAGGTTGGCGTCGATAATGGTCACGAAGGCTTTCTTGAAACCGGCGTCTATGGAAGCTTTGGGTGATTTGCCGGCCTTCCGCTCTTCCTTGATGCGTTCAAAAACCAGCACGTTGGCATCCACCGACATGCCGATGGTCAGCAGAATCCCCGCAATTCCCGGAAGGGTCAGGGTGGCACCGAAGTAAGCCAGGAACCCCATCAGGATCACGATGTTGAACATCAGGGCCACCACCGAGTTAAATCCGGCTCCCCGGTAATAGACCAGCATGAACGCGATGACGGCCACCAGGCCGAAAAAGATGGCCAGCAAACCCTTGCGGATGGAATCGGCGCCCAGTGAAGGGCCGATGATCCGTTCGTACTCGATCGCCATCTCGGCCGGGAGGGCCCCGGAGTTGAGCATCAGCACCATGTCATTGACGCTTTCCACCGTGTAAGATCCGGAGATGATCCCTTCGTAGGATATGATATCCTGGATGGTGGCCACACTTTCGATCCGGTTGTCCAGCACGATGGAAAGCCGTTGGCCGATATTCTTGCTGGTATAAGCTTCGAACTTGTCCGCTCCGGTTCCCTTGAGGGTAAAACCCACCGCCGGCAGTCCGTTCCGGTCCCGGGAACTGCGGGCCCGGCTGATCTCATTTCCGGTAATCACGTTGGATCGCCGCAGGACATAAAAGGCCTTGAAATTCATGGTGCTGGGATTGGTGGGCAGAACCACCTGGTCATCGGGAAGCACCCCGTTGTACTTGGCCAGGGCGGCCTCTTTGGTATCAAAAGGGCCGGCCACCACGTGCTTCCACTCCAGCATGGCGGTGGTGGTGATAATTTCCTTTACCCGCTCTTCATCATCGATCCCGGGCAGTTCCACCAGTATCCGGTCACTGTCGCTCTTCAGTCCCTGCCTCTGGATCCCGGTACTGGCCACGCCGTATTTATCCACCCGGTTCCGGATATTCTCAATACTCTGATCCACGATGGCGGTTTTCATCTTTCTTTTTTCCACCGGTTTCAACTGGATTCTGAGCTCCCGGCCGGCATAGTAGGTATCCCAGTCCCCGAAACTCCGGTTGAGGATATCCTCCAGTTTCTGTTTATCTTCAAATCCCAGGTTGGTAACCACGATGGTATCTTCCACCCAGTCGACATTCCCCGAATCTCCGATTCCCCGCTGGGGTTTTTTGATGCTGTCGTAGGATATGCTCAGGTCCGTAAGATGGGTTTTTAATTCCTGAATCTTCTGGTCGGTGAGAATTTCGATGGAGTTGTCGGTCTTGACCCTTAATACCAGGTGCATCCCTCCCTGGAGATCCAGGCCAAGGGTGATCTTTTCCTTGAGGGGCAGGGCCAAAAAGAGGCAAAGACCGATCACCCCCACAATCAATACGATTTTCCAATGGATTGAACTAGACATAATACCTCCGGTTGGTTTGATCCCGGCCCTTCGGGGCTGGAACCACGGCTATTTCTTCTGACTGTCCTTCTCGATATCGATCACGGATGAGACCGAGGACTTGCTGACCTGCAGGCGGGTGTTTTTGTCCACCTCGATTTCAAAACGGTCGTCCAGTATCCGGGTAACGGTGCCGAATATCCCCCCGATGGTCAGGATCCGGGTGCCGGTTTTAATATTGTTCACCATCAACTGGTGGTCTCTCTGTTTTTTCTTCTGGGGCCGGATCAGGAAAAAGTAAAATATAATCGCGATCAACCCGAACATGATCAACATGGAGTAGGGGCTGGCCTGCTGGGCCTGGGCAGCTGTCTGTCCCTGAGCAAATAAATTCATTTTTTACTCCTTTTTGTGGTAATTATTTAAAAAAGAATTCTTAAATTCAGCAAATTTATCGGTTGTAATAGAATATCGTATTTTCTCCATAAAATCAAGGTAAAAATGAAGGTTGTGCAGGGTGTTGAGGACTGCCGCATTGATCTCGCCGGACAGGTAAAGATGCCGCAGGTAGGCCCGGCTGAAATTCCGGCAGGTATAGCATTGGCAGGTTTCATCCGGCGGCCGGGGATCCAACCGGTATTGACTGTTTTTGATGGAAATTCGTCCGCCACCGGTAAACAGGGCCCCGTTCCGGGCCACCCGGGTGGGCAGCACACAATCAAACATGTCCACCCCCATCTCCACCGCCGTCAGGATCTCCTCCGGAGAACCGCATCCCATGAGATAACGGGGTTTGTCCCCCTCCATCAGGGGAAGAATGAAGCGCAGAATCCGGGAAAAATCCGCACCGGATTCCCCAACGCTCAAACCGCCCACGGCATAACCCTCGAATCCAATCCGTTTGAGGCCTTCCAGAGATTCCTCCCGCAGGTCCTCGTGCAGTCCGCCCTGTATGATGGCAAACTGCGCATTGTTCCGGCGGGTCTGGATGAATCTTTCCCGTGAGCGTCGCGCCCAAGTCTCGGTCAGTTTGAGTGCCTGGTGATCTTCCTTTTTAGAGGCGGGAGGTCCCCGGAAATAGTCCAGTACCATCTGGATATCCGATCCCAGAATATTCTGGATATCCACCACTTCCTCGGGACTGATGGAAAACTCCCGTCCATCTATGTGGGATCGGAAGGTCACCCCCCGCTCCGAGACCCTGCTGTTTTCCTGCAGGGAATAGATCTGGAATCCCCCGCTGTCGGTCAGGATGGATTGATCCCAGCCGATAAAGCGGTGGAGGCCCCCGGAGGATTTGATCACCTCCATACCCGGTCGGAGCAGCAGGTGATAGGTGTTGGCCAGTATGATCCGGGCGGAGAGAGACTGAAGGTCCCGCTGAAGAATGGCCTTGACCGCCCCGGCGGTGCCGACCGGCATGAATACCGGTGTGGGGATATCGCTGTGCTCGGTGGAAATAGTGCCGGTTCGAGCCCGGGAATCAGAACTCCGTGATTGTGGAATAAATTTCATGGTTCAGGTTTCCCCCGTCCGGCGGAATACCTCCCGCGCCATTTCGACCGGAGAGCGGCTGGCCCCACGGGGACCCGGGATCTTGGCCCCGGTCAGCGGCGGAATGAAGAGATTCTCAAACCGGGTGGCCCGGTAGGCCCGGGACAGCGACTTCGTCACTATCAGGAGGCTGTGCTTGGCCAGGGCGTAGGACAGGATATTGCGGTACGCCCGGATCCGTTCCGCCCCCTCGAACAGAATGTTCACCACTACTTTCAGATCCTCCCCCTCGAGCAGGTGCCGGGTAATTTCAAAAGCCGGTAAAACGTTCCTGGAAAAATCTTCCAGGATATCCCGGCCCCGCAGATCTTTGACCGCTCGATGGGTGATCGGCCCGTAATTGTTGACCAGATAATGCGTTTTCTGCAGAGAAACGCGATTCCGGCGCAGGAACCGCGAAATCCCCGAAAGGGTGCGAAAATCGCCTCGCAACCAGCGGACCCGGGGCACCCGGCGGGGACGATGATGGGCATAATGGGCCAGCACCTCAAAACCCTTCTCCTGGAAAATCCCCACCAGTTCCCGGCCCAGTAAACCGGAAGCGCCGGTAATCAGTATTTTTTTTTCCATCGGCGAATCCGGTTTCCCCGAAATGAAATCAGATCCCCAGCCGGTTCTTTTTGAAAAGGGTCAGGGTGTTGTCCATCAGCATGGCCACGGTCATTTTCCCGATCCCCCCGGGAACCGGTGTATAATAAGAGGATTTATGCAGAGCGGAGGGGGAAATATCTCCGGCAATTCCGTAGCCCTTTTCCCTGAATTTGTTCAGCTGGGAGGGGGAACAGTACCGCTGAACCTGATCTTCTTCGGTGAGGTAATTGATCCCGACATCGACCAGGATGGCACCCTCCCGCACCATTTCCTCGGTTATCATGCCGGGTTTTCCCACCGCCGACACGATCATATCCGCCCGCTTCAGCAGGACCGGCAGGTCCCGGGTCCGGGAATGACAGATGGTCACGGTACCATGGCGGTTGGTCAACATGGCGGCCAGGGGTTTCCCCACGATAAAACTGCGACCCACGATCACCACATTCAATCCCTCCACGGAAATCCCGTACTCATCGAGCAATCGGATGATGCCCGCCGGAGTGCAGGGATGGATCTCCGCCCGTCCCAGAAGATTCAGTCCCAGGTTGCAGGGGTGAAAACCGTCCACATCCTTACCAGGATCGATCGTATCCAGGACCTCCCAGGTGTTCAGCCTGTCCGGGAGTGGAGTCTGTACCAGAATGCCGTCCACCTCCCGGTCGCCGTTCAGATCCCGGATGGAATCCAGCAGTTTCCGCTGTTCTACCCCCGGGTCCATCCTCAGGACCCGGGAATTGAAATTCAACCGCCGGGAGACCTTCTCCTTGGTCCGCACATATATCTGCGAGGCCGAATCCTGGCCCACGATCACCACTGCCAGTCCCGGGGTTTCCCCGTATTTTTCCCGAAGGACCTTTACCTCATTTTGGATTTCCTGACGAACCTTCCGGGCTTTTGCGGCCCCATCCAGTTTGATCATATACGCGCTCCCGATTCCGGTTTTTTAAAACCGCCCTTCGACATCTGCACCCTTTGCTTCCTCATCGGTCACCGGTCAGATTTTTTTCAGAACTTCCCTGATCTTCTGAACCTGTCCCAGATCCGAGACCAGGATGCCGTTTTCGGTGTTGATCACGGCGATATTCTCCAGCCCGATGAGGGCGATCGGTTTGTCCTGAGTGGAAAATACCAGGGAATTTTGGGTTTCCAGGAACACGGTTTTCTCTCCCCTGTTCACATTCCCCCGCCGGTCCTTCTTTTCCAATTCGTATACGCTCGACCAGGCACCCACATCATTCCAGAAGTATTTGGCCTTGCATACCCGGATCTCCCGGGCTTTCTCCAACAGGGCATAATCGATCGACTGGGGCTTGATCCCTCTGTAAATCCCGTTCAGGGAATCCCCGCCCCCGGCCTTTTCCAGTTCCCGGTATTTCTCCGCATAATAGGGAGCATACCGGGACAGCATCTCATGGAAGATTCCCAGCCGGTAGACGAAGATCCCCGCATTCCACAGGTACCCCCCATCGGCGATGTATTTCCGGGCCCGGTTCAATTCCGGTTTTTCGGTAAATTCACGCACCGGGTAGAAATCCTCCTCCCCCAGGGTATCCCATACCCCGGGGTCAAATCGGATATAGCCGTAACCGGTGTGAGGGCAATGGGGGGGAATGCCAAAGGTGATGATCCCCGGATGTTTCGCATAACGGAACGCGGCGGACATCTGCCGGGCAAAAATCTTCTCTTCGGTTATGTAATGGTCTGCCGGCATGACCAATAGATTGGCCGCTTCGCCCCATTTTTCCTGGAGCACCACATTGGCCAGTATCATGCAGGGAGCCGTATTGCGGGGTGCCGGTTCCGCGATCAGGTGATCCCGGTCAAATCCCGGGATACTTTCCCTGATCAGATCGAGATAACAGCTGTCTGCGACGATGTAGATATTTTCGCGCGGCAGAAAATTTTCCACGCGCCGGTAGGTCTGGGTGATCAGGCGTTCCGTTCCCACCACCTGCAGGAACTGCTTGGGCTTTCGGGCCGTACTGTAAGGCCAGAAACGGGTTCCCTGACCTCCGGCCATGATCAGCGCCAGGTTCCGGTTCTCTCTATGGGTCATCTAATGATTATCCTCTCCCGATCTCCTTTCCCCGAAAAAGGAAAAACCCCCGGCCGAGAGGAACGGATCCAGGCATCCCTTCCTCTCGAGGGGACGGTTTTTACTGCTCAAATTTTTTAAATACCAGGGTCCCGTTGGTTCCCCCGAATCCAAAGGAATTGGACAACGCAAAGTCCATATCCATTTTGATCCCCTGATTGGGGGTGTAATTCAGATCGCAATCCTCATCCGGATACTCATAATTAATCGTGGGAGGAATAAAGCCCTCGTGAATTCCCAGCAGGGTATAGGCAGCTTCCGCGCCGCCGGTGGCCCCCAGCATGTGACCGATCATCGATTTGGTGGAACTGATATTCACCTTGTGGGCGTGTTCTTTGAACAACCGCTTGATGGCCAGGGTTTCGGTCCGGTCATTGAAAGGTGTGGATGTGCCGTGGGCGTTGATATAACAGATATCCTCGCATCTGATCCCGGCATCCCGGATGGCCAGATCCATTGATCTCATCGCGCCGTCGGCCTCGGGATCCGGGGCGGTCATGTGATAGGCATCGCCGGTATACCCGTAGCCGATGATCTCACCGTATATCCTTGCATTGCGCCGGGCGGCATGTTCCAGATCCTCCAGTACCAGGATCACTCCGCCTTCGGATACCACAAACCCGTCCCGTTCCCGGTCAAAAGGCCGACTGGCCTTCTTGGGATCATCGTTACGGGGAGATATGGCTTTCATAATCGAGAACCCGGCGATCCCCAGGGGAGTGATGGGCGCTTCTGCTCCTCCGGCCAGCATCAGATCGGCATCCCCCCGCTGGATGATCCGGAAGGAATCACCCACCGAATGGGTACTGGTGGCACAGGCGGTCACGTTGGCCAGGTTGGGGCCTTTGATCCCGAACCTGATCGACACCTGGCCGGTAGCGAGATTGGCAATCGAAGCGGGAAGAAAAAACGGTGATACCCGGCGCGGCCCTTTTTCCAGCAGCAGCATCTTGTTGTTTTCAATGGTGTCGATTCCGCCGATCCCCGAACCGATGTACACGCCACAGCGGGTAAGGTCCAGCTTGTCGATTTTCAATTCCGAGTTTTCCACGGCTTCCTGGGCCGCGATCAGTGCATACTGGATGAAGCGGTCATACTTGCGCAGTTCCTTGCGGTCAAAGTAGGCCAGGGGATCATACCCCGGGATCTCACCGGCGATCTGGGAGTAGTATTCAGAGGCGTCAAAACGGGTAATCCTGCCGATACAGGAACGTCCATTCCTGATATTGTCCCAGTTCTGCTTGAGGTTCAAGCCGGCCGGCGAAACGATCCCGATACCCGTTACCACCACCCGCCTCAGATCAATAGATTTACTGACGAATTTCATTATTGGTTCAATTACAACTTCTCAACGATGTAATCAACTGCGCTTCCCACAGTTTGAAGTTTTTCGGCTTCTTCTTCGGGGATTTTCAGATCGAACTCATCTTCCAGGGACATGATCAGTTCTACCTGGTCGAGGGAATCGGCGCCGAGATCTTCCACGAATTTTGCGTCACTGGTTACCTGGTCTTCACCCACATTCAACTTTTCTGCAATCACACTTCTTACCTTACCAAAAATTTCTTCTTTGTTCATTTACAACCTCCTGTATTGTTCACTTTAAATTAAGAGTCCACCTGACACATTCAACACGGTCCCGGTGATATAGGACGCCTCCGGCGAAACCAGGAATTTAACCACGCCGGCGATATCCTCCGGTTGTCCGGGCCGGCCCAGAGGGATCTGGGCAAGATAAGCTTCCCGGACCTTCTGGGGCAGTTTCTCCACGGTCATGGGGGTTTCCACGTAACCTGGAGCCACGGCATTTACAGTGATGTTTCGTTTCCCCAGCTCCCGGGCCATGGATTTGGTGAGGGCGATCACCCCGGCTTTGGAAGCAGCATAATTCACCTGGCCGGCCGGCCCCATGATCCCGGAAACCGAAGCGATATTGACAATTCGCCCGAACCGGTTTCTCATCATCTCCCGGGCAGCAAATTGAGAACACAAAAAAACGCCCTTGAGATTGATATCCAGCACCTGGTTCCATTCGGCCTCACTCATCCGGACCGAGAGATTGTCCCGGGTGATCCCGGCATTGTTGATCAGCACATCCACGGATCCCCAGGTCTCCTTGACCCGGCGAACCATCTCACCGGCATCTGCCGACTTGCTGACGTCGATGACCAGTCCCAATCCCCCGGTACCCAGCGCCTCGATTTCCCGGGCGGTCTGTTGCACCTCTTCTTCGAGCACATCCGTGGCCGCCACGTTAAACCCGGCGGCGGCCAGGGAAAGGGCAATGGCCCTCCCGATGCCCCGGGCCGCCCCGGTTACCACTGCACTTTTCGCTTTATCGTACATCGCCACCTCCTTTAAAGACTATGCTGCAGCTCCAGCATCTCCCGCGCCATTTTCTCCAGAACCTGTTTCTGGATGAAACTGGCGGACAATTTGATGGCGTTTTTAATGGCCTTTGCATTGGAACTGCCATGTCCCACGATCACAATCCCGTTCACCCCCAGGAGAAGCGCTCCACCGGTTTCAGAATAATCCATTTTCTTCTTGATCATTTTAAAAGATCTTTTTAAAAAGAAAAAACCGATTTTGGAAAAGAAGTTCGACATGATTTCCCTCTTCAGCATGGAGAGCATGACATCGATGACTCCCTCGGTGACCTTCAGGGTGATATTCCCGGTAAATCCATCGGTAACGATCAGGTCGGTGTCTCCGATGTAGACATCTCTTCCCTCTACATTGCCCCTGAAATTGATCTTGCTTATTTTCCTCAGAAGGTTATAAGTATTTTTGGTCAGTTCATTGCCTTTGACTTCCTCTTCTCCCACGCTCATCAGGCCCACCTTGGGATCCTTGATACCGTAAACACTCTCCAGGAAGATCTTTCCCATCAGGGCAGACTGCACCAGATTCTTGGGTTTGGAATCCACATTGGCCCCGACGTCCACCAGGAGAGAATTCCCTTTCAGGGTGGGAATCCGAATGGCCAGGGCCGGCCGTTCCACCTTTTCAAGGGGACCGAGAACCGTTTTGGATATGCTCATCACGGCCCCGGTATTTCCCGCTGACACCATGGCCGATGCTTCGCCGTTTTTCAAAAGATCCAGGGCCTTTTTAATAGAGGTTTCCTCCCGTTTGCGCCAGTAGGAAAAGAAATGCTCCTTCATGGAAATATTTTCCAGCGCATCCAGGATCTCGATTCTGGGGTGATCCTGGATGTTGAGTTTCTGCATCCACTTCCGGATCTCCTTTTCCTTGCCCACCAGGACAATCCGGATATCATCCCCGCTGTTTTCGTTCAGGTACTCTTTGACCCCCTCGATCA
>Ga0180434_10000392_pt1 | contig 64701 bp, 63 predicted proteins | sample SS_ome_7_FD_132453 | JGI IMG/M metagenome (GOLD analysis project Ga0180434, IMG submission 132453) | Hypersaline lake sediment archaeal communities from the Salton Sea, California, USA - SS_1_D_2 metaG | ecosystem: Environmental > Aquatic > Non-marine Saline and Alkaline > Hypersaline >...
CGGGGATGCAGACGGGTAGCAGTAATCCGTCTGCGCTGAGCATCCACCAAGACGGTGACAACCTGTTGATTAGCACGTGGATGGGTGATTACATCTACTCCTTCGACCCGGAGACGGACCAGGTCCTGGAGGTCTTCGAAGATGAGTCATGGGCCCCGATGGACGCGGTACGCTTCATGGGCGAGATCGTGTTCACCGACTACGGCGACGGGTGCATCAAGAGGACGGACAACACGACAATAGCTGAGGGATTCTCGATGCCGTCCGGTCTGGCGGTGGTTGGGGATGACCTATACGCCGCCGACTGGGTGACTGGCGAGGTCTGGCAGATATATGATGAGGGCAACCTTGTCAAGACGAGGATAGCCACGGGGCTCTCCAAGCCAGAGGGCCTGACTGACGACATAGATGGAAACCTTCTGGTCGTCGAGTCCGAGAGTGGTGAGCTGTCCAGCATCGACGTCCTGACGGGGGAGGTCAGCCTGGTGGCTGATGGCCTTTCCACGGGCTACCCGAGTGCTCCAGGGATGCCCGAGTACTGGATGTTCTCCGGTGTGGATGTGGGGCCCTCGGGCAACATCTACGTGACGGGCGATGTTGAGAACATTCTGTACAAGTTCCCGGCAACCGATCGGGTCATCAGCACAGTAGACGAGCTGCCCGACGGGGCTTTCAGGGACCCGGGCAATGCAGAGATGTACAGGCGAAAGATCGGCAAGGTGCTCGGCACCGTCCAGCGACTGATCGACAAGGGCAGGTACGGCTCAGCGAGGGCGTTTCTGAGGTTCCTGAGGCGCAGGGCGGATGGAACCGGGAAGGACTGGGTGGTACACACCGCCTACCAGCAGGCGCTGATGGACCTGATCGACGCGCAGATATCCAGCCTGGAACAGTGAAAACCGAGAGATAAAGAATTAACACGCGGAGGGGGGTTTACCCCCCTCTTTTTTCCATTTTCCACGAGCTGTCTTAATTGCGGATCGCCATTCTTATCGTAATTTTATTCGCATTCATCCCCTGTATAGCGTATGGGGACGGCCCTAGCGAAAGGGCCGGGGTGCTACTGGTCGGGGGGCCGGGCCAGATAATGCTTTTACGGGAGCCTTTCTTCGATGTGACCTTCGTCCCCGCCCTCCAGCTCTGGTACACAGAGGACGTGATTCGAAGATCTATGAGACACTACATGCCTAGGACCTACGGGCAGCTGGTGGAGGAGTACGAGGCGATCGACCTGGCGTTTTCGGAGCCCCGGTTCTTCAAACACCAGTTGGTCAGCTGGTTATCTGACGCAGTACTTGAGGATGGCAGGGGTTTCGTCCTTTACGGGACACGCAAGTACTTCGTTCCCTGGCTCGACACAACGGTGGGAATTATTTCCCCGGTGGAACAGGTTGTGGGTTTCCAGGAGAGCCGGGGGGTGGTCTGGATACGGGTGCTGGAGGCAGAGAACGTCCTGATGGCTAGCGTTCCCTGGTCGGATATCGGCAGTCACGGCTGCTTCGCTGGGACCTATGGGGTCAAGACGAGGGAAGGTTCTCTGTTGTTGGCGGAAAAGATCCCGATGAACTTCGGAACGCCCACGCCATTCCTCACATGGTGGGAGGTGGGGGCCGGTCGGTGCCTCTCCATTAACGTATATTACACCGTTGATACCAGGGAGGGAAACCCGTTCACCTCCTGGGAGTTCTACCCTGACTTCGTTCGTAACTATATACTCTACATGGCCGGGAGGGATATTCCCCCCGATGCCCTGCTCATGCACCGGATAGGCCTCGCCCTCGAGAAATGCCACCTGGCCAGAGATGCCCTGATATCTGTAAGGGATTTTATCTCGACCTTGGGAGCGGGCACATGTAGAATTGATTGGGAGCTGGACAGTGCCGATTCCACGCTGGGCGACATCGATCGTGTATACCTGGACTACGAGTTCGAAAAGACCCTGTTTATGGCAGAGGAACTGTTGCTGGAACTGGACCATGCATTCACGCTGGCGCTCGAAATCAAGAACAGTGTGATGGTCTGGATATACTTCCTAGAGTGGGCGATCCTGACGGGGAGCATCGTAATCGTAGGTTCGGTTGCATGGACCTTGATGGTCAGAAGACGCCTCGACAGGGAGATAAAGACAACCCGCATTGCTGGAGTGCACTATGAATATTCTTGAGCAGATATCAATCGGAATTTACTCACAATTGGCTGCACGGAAGATGCTATTGCGAAAAAAAGAAAGGGTGGAGTGATTGTCTGGAAGGTTTTAATTAGCAGATTTCTTGATTCTCTCAGGGGGATTCTTATGAATATGGTGTGGGTTTGTGATGAGGATAACGAGTTTTCACAGAATGCGATTGGCAAATCAGATATTTGTATCACGATCGAGTTCCTGGTTTTCCTGGTTTTTCTATCGTCAGCCAGCCCTGTTCTCGCCGACATGCCTGGTGAAAGCCTGTTTCCTTCGTTCGAATCGCCGGAACACCTGCTTGTACTCGATATGAACGGAATCGATGAGAATCTGCGACCAGCTCTGGTCGCCCTCCAGGGAGTGGTAAACCGCGTCGAGCCCCGGATATACCTGACCTGGACCTGGCATGGGCGGGCTTGGCTCGAGGATACCATTGCTACCAGGGGGATCACATATGAAGAGGTAACCGATCCCACCGGGCTGTTTCTGCGGTTCAGGGACGAGCTGTCCGGCTGCATCGTCTATGATCCATCCGTTCCTGGAACCATTAACGTGGCAACGACCATGGCCGGCGTCCTGAATGCCACCATCGTGGATCCGCGTTACTCCGATCTGCTGGTGGATTTCGGGATCCCCGTAATCGCCGATCTGCAGGGAACGTGGTCGGAGAACGAGGTCAGCGAGATGTATGCATGGGCCTTCGAGAATTACTGGCGAAACTGCACCCATCGAATCCTCGCCCACCTCGACCCGCACAAGCACCATCTCAGGGATTACCTCGTGGCATGCGGGGTTTTCACGTTCTTCTGCGATATCGAGAGGCAGGACGAGAGGGATTTCCTGGAATTCGTCTTTTCGCACGTGGACGTTGAGGTTAATACCCCCGTGCTCGGCTATTTTCCCCAGTACGAGGTTTTCGGCATTGCCAACGAGAACGGGTGCTTCATGGTGTCCACCAACTTCGCCCCGAGCCTCACGGTTCACTCTGCCATAGAGGCAGATCTCCCGGTGAACCAGGCGCGAAAACCGTCTCCACTACTGGAGGACAGGATATACGTGACCTTCGTCATTTCCGATGGGAGCGGAATTAATTACAATCTGGATCACCTGAGGTACCAGTGGGAGGATGAAGCGAGGGGCAATGTGCCGATAGGGTGGACGACCAGCCCCCTCCTGGCAGAGCTCGCCCCCGCCGTCGTCGAATGGTACTTCGGGAACGCCACGGATAACGATTACTTCATGGCTGCCCCGACGGGGATCGGGAACATGTATCCCACCTCCTATCCTAACCTCAGTGCATACACCGAGATCACTAAGTCGTACATGGATTCCATGGACCTGGCCGAGATCTGTGTGTGGAACTTCCCCGACCAGGGGGACCTGTCAGCCGCCCGCCAGATAATCGAGGAGCTGGATGTCACTGCGGTTTTCGAGAACACCTACGAGTCAAGCCGAAGGCTTTCCGGCGGGGTGTACATTGGAACCCTGATGCAGGTGGTGTGCGATCCGGCACAGACCCGGCAGGAGAAGGCACAGGAAATCCTGGACTCGATTTACGATCGCGTCCCCCAGGATCGGCGTCCCGCGTTCGTGTGCGTGTCCCTGGCCGCCTGTGACGTCACGCCCTCCCTTCTCCTGGATGTTGCCACATCCCTCGGGAACGATTTCTCCGTTGTCAGGCCCGACGAGTTCGCTGCCCTGCTGGCCCAGGTCAGCTCGATGGAGGTCCTGTGGGAGAGGAAGCATCGGACGAAGGAGGTGGGCAATGCCGACAACATCGTCAGAACCGGCGATAATACCTCCATTATTGCCTTCAACACCTACCGTGATGAAGAGGATGGCCCCACGCTGACCCTCGCGAAGGTCAACGATGAGGGATCGGTGGTATGGGAGAGGTACCACGGGCATGGATCTGCTGAATGCATGGCGCCTACGGGGGCTGGCGGGGCCATCGTGGTGTATGAAAGGGATGATGTCTACCGCATATCAAGGGTCGACAAATTTGGGAACCATGCCTGGGACAGGGAAATTACGATAGACTGGAGCCCCAGGGCAATGATCCAGACGGACAATGACATCTATCTCATCGCAGGTTCGAGGCTTATCGAGGATGCGTATGCAATATGTCTACTATCGGTGAAAGACGGGGACGGGGTGGTAAGGGAGGAAACATACCCGATTCCACCCGAATGGATTAACGAGTTCTTCTCCGTCAGGGGCATCGCCGGCAGTGCTAACGATTTTTTTATCCTTGGAGAGAGTCGAGGCCATCATCCCATCGCGAGCACGGCAGTGTTGCTAAAGATAAACGGCTATGGTTCGAAGTCCTGGCTAAAGAAGCTTGATATCTCCTCGGCCTCGAGGATCGTTGAATCGGGTGACGGTGGCGTTATAATAATGGGCAATGAGATCTTCGAGGATGAGGGTTTCCACCTCGTGAAGATCGATGGTAATGGTCAGCAGGTGTGGGAGAGAGAATATGATTCCTTGTATATCAACTCCATGGTGCGAAGCCAAAACGGATCAATTCTAGTTGGGGAAATCATCTCTCCCTTCGAAGGACATTACTACGGCGACATCTGCTTGGTAAAGGTGGACGAGAATGGGAGAAAGGTTTGGGAGAGAGTGTATACATCCCATTTGAATGATCCGTTGGAATGGCCCCGATCAGTTGCGCCAGGGAAAGTTGGGGGTTTCGTGGGCTTACAGGAATACGAGGATGATGCATACTGCGTGAGGTTCGATGATCAGGGTGAAAGGGTCTGGGAGGTAGTAATCGGCGATATGGTGGAGTTGACAGATGCAGCGGGATCTGGAGATGGTGGCTGCGTTGCTTCTGGGGTCACCCACGAAATGGGAAATGGTCCGTCCGATGCGTATCTCCTGAGAATCGATGGTGATGGTAATGATGTCTGGAAAAGGTCGTACGGGGGAAATGGCTGGGACTCGGCCCAATCGATTACGACCACGGGGGATGGTTTCATAGCCGCGGGATTCACCACCTCCTTCGGCAAGGACGATGGGGATATCTATGTCTTCAAGACGAATCTCTCGGGGGATATCGTCTGGAATATCACATACGGGACCTCGCGAAGGGACCAGGCAAAGAGGGTTCTGAGGTGTGAAAATGGCTGCCTGGTGGGAGGCGAGCTTTCACGTGGACCCGCCGGTGGCAACGTGTTCCTGATGAGGTTAGACGACCTTGGAGAGATCCTGTGGGCAAGCATCCTTACTGGCGAGCAGAGGGATAGGTTGATGGATATTGCGCCCAACCTCGATGGAGGTTTCTATGTCTTGGCCAGAAGGGAATACCCACACGATGGGCAGGCGCATACGGGCATCAACCAGGGTTACCTCCTGTTGAAGGTCGATGAGAAGGGAAAGGTGATCTGGGAGAAACAGATGGAGGAGCGGGAAGAGGATGGGCCTGTTGACGAGATCGAATTCATGATTAATGACGGCGAAGGTGGCCTGGTTATTGGCGGAACCCGGGAGGTAGACTACTCCATTGTTATATTCTTGGCAAGGTTCGATGGCGAGGGAGAGTCACTCTGGGAGAGGTCCTATGAGAAGAAGCACACCGGGGAGCCGAAGGACGTTATCCGGACAATCGACGGGGGATTCATATTGGTCGGGGAGCACGGCATGCATCTGCTCCGGGTCGATGAAGAAGGCGAGCATGTCTGGGAGGAAAATATTGGGGATGACATCATTATGTACGGGAGTCGATTCATAACTGGCGTAACCGGTGATGAATTCATCGCGGGTGGATACTCGAAGGCCATGGCAGACACCTGGTACCTGATAAAATTCAGGGAATACGTTCACGAGCCTGTCGTGAGCCTTGTTCTCTTTATTCTCCTGGTGGTTATAATGAGTAAAGCCAGGGCAGAATATATCAAAAACTCCCTCCTGAACAATAGCGCGTGATAATCTGTATCAACATCGGGGCTTAATTACTCGCGAGCACGGCGAAAGGGATTCGCCCTTATTAGGGTTCGATCAAGCAATCATTATCAAGGATAGGGTAATTCTTAATGAAGGGAGAGAAAATGACCAGTGGATCCTCTTGCGGCGACCCGTTCCATATAAGGGCTATAGACCGGCATTTTTTCGGATCCATCCCTGTGATCGCATTACTGATCGGTCTCGTAATGCTTGCGGAAGCAGGAGCAGTGGGCTCCAGGGATCCAGCAACTGGCAGGATCAAGGTCCTCTACATCGGTGAACCCAACGGCCAGAGCCCATACCCGATGCTCGAGTCAGATCCCCTGATGATGCCATACCCGGTGGTCGCCTCCACGGTGGTATACTCGATCGACATCGCGAAGCGCTCGATCCGACTCTACATGCCGCGTAACTATGATGGCCTCTCCTCCTACCAGGTCATCATCCTCAGCGACGCGAACGCGGCCATATTCACCCCGAACCACCTGTCCTGGATCAGGGACGCGGTGGATGTCGAGGGATCGGGATTGGTCATGATCGGCGGGTACGAGGCATTCGGGGGCATGGCCGGGCACGCCGACTGGGGGCCGACGGCAGTGGGCGAGGCACTTCCAGTGGAGTGTTTGCCGGGCCAGTGGACCGGGGGGAAGGTGGAAATACTGGAGCCGGAACACCCCTTCGTGGCCTCGCTCCCCATCGAGCCGAACCTCGAGTGGAGGAGGCTCTACGACGGGAACATGGTCGAGGTCAGGGAGGGAGCGCTCGAGCTGGCGAGGACGGTGGATAGGGATATCAACCCGTTCTGGGTCACCTGGGAGTTCGGTGCCGGCCGGAGCTTCGCGATCTCGGGGGACTGGACGCCCGGCGGCGGCGTTGTCTTCATGAGATGGGAGTACTATGGCGATTTCGCGAACAACCTGATGCTCTACATGAGCCGCAACGAGCTGCCCGAAGACCTTCAGACCGTCCACATGGCGAGGACTAGGTTCCACGAGTACAAGTTCTCCAAGGCCTACCTGTTCGCGGTGATGGAATTCGGGGAGAAGTTCGGGGCAAACATGGACCCTGTCGTGGAGATCATCGACGATGCGGATACCGGCTTCAAGGAGGCCACCCGCGCGTACCTGGACCTGGACTACGAGGGCAGCCTCGGGCTGCTAGACGAGGCCATGCAGGTTCTCGTGGACGGGAACGAGAGGGCGTTCCAGCTGAAGGACCAGGCCATGCTCTGGATATACCTGATCGAGTGGTCGGTGGTGACCTCGACCTTCGCGATCTGCGGAGTCGTAGTGTGGACTCTGATGGTGAGGCGGAGGTACTACAGGGAGATGGGATCAACGAGGTTCGCGGCCTAGGCCGGTATCAAACCGCCAGGTGCTCGCGGAGCCATGCATCGGCGAGGTCTAGGTTTAGGCAGTGTTTTCCGGGATATGACCTGTATTCCGTATTCCCCTCGACCCCGAATTGCTGGTAGACTTCCTTCAGATGAGTAAATGCTCTCCCCACGTCCTGGTGGTCGAAGCAGGGGTCCTCGAGTCCCTTCTGGATCTGCAGAGGCCTCGGAGCGATGCAGGAGGCGATGTCGGGCATGTCGAAGTAGGCGGGCCAGTCCCTTATCGAGTAGCACTGACACCCCCTTATCTTCAGCATGAAGTTGGGGAAGGTGGAGAGGAAGCCCGCCGACACGATGGCACGTATGCGCTGCTCGATCGCGGGCAAATAGATTGCCAGCTCGCCCCCCATCGACAGCCCCATGCACCCGATCCTCTCCCGATCGACGCCATCCAGCTCCATGGCCAGCGCGAGTGAGAGGCTGGCATCGTAGAGGCGAACCCCGAGCAGCGAGGGCCCGAGCACGTGGGCCTCGATCTCCCACTCCCGGCACATGTTCTTCAGGTCCGGCTTCATGCCCTTGGTTTCCCTCTCCATGGTCCCGAAGAGTATGGGGATTAACACCCGGTAACCCCTCCTCGCAAGTCCGGGAATGTAGTCGTATATCCCGGAGAAAGGTTTGGTCCCGTGACCGTGGAAGGCCAGCACGGTCAGGCCGTTCGGGGTTGTAGCGGGTGGTATCTCGTATACTGGCTGGGGATCCCACTGGCTCTTGCGTACGAAGTATCGCCTGGCGGGTAGTCCATCGATCTCGGTCTCCTCGATCTTCTCGACGACGAGCTTTCCCCCCGGGGTCCTGTCATAGTGTATTAACTCGAGGAACTTGCTCCGGATCTCGTCCTGCCTCTTCTCGAGGTCCCCATCGAAGCCCTTGAAGGAAAGGGAGAACTGGTACATGGGATCCGGGGGAATGGCCTTAGTTGAAAAAGGGTGTGTCGATTACGCGTATCTCGGATATGAGTCGCTATGAAACTTAAAACAAAGATCAACTGGGGGGGGGGAATATTTATATTATTTTACGGTTAACCATAATTATGGTGAATGTATGGGCGCGGTTAAAACCACGATCATGATTGATGAGAAGCTGTGGAAGAGATTGCGGGAATCCATGTTCAGGAGACACGGTACATTCAGGAAGTTGGGCGAGACCGTCGAGGAATCCGTGAGAATCTATGATGCCGAAGGTACATTATCCTCTTTTCTATCGGCAATGGAAGTCGAGACCCGAGATTTTCCATCATCGGCCGAGGTAATATCAAATCGCCCCAAGGGCAAATCGGCTGGAAAAGTAGTTAGGGAAATGAGGGCTGATAGGCTTGATCGTCTATCTTGACTCGAGTGCGGTGGCGAAGAGATACGTCGAGGAGAGGGGGTCGGATCTCCTCGATCGAATATACTCGAGGGCCGAGGCGGGGGAACTCCAAATCGCATTCTCGATTTGGAATCTAGGAGAGGTACTGGGCGTTCTCGACAGGTACAGGACGAGGAATATCATATCGGAAGCCGAGTTGAGGGTATCATACCAGAACCTAATCTTGGAGTCAGTGAAGATGATCAAATTGGGATCCCTTATAATTCAACCGATCACAAGCGCCATATTGGTCGAGTCCTGGGTTATTGTTCTGGATCACCATATCTATCAAGCCGATGCCCTTCAGATCACAAACGCAAAGACACTGGGTTCCGATCTCCTCCTAACGGCCGATAACAAAATGCTCGAGGTTGCTAGGTCGAGCGAATTGGTTGCATTCGATGTAGAATCAGAGGCCAACGATGTCAACGAAGCACTGGCATAATCACGTCTAGATTTCTATCCCGAAGGGCAAGTCCTAAACGACCACGGCATTGCCCAGTCGCGAAGATTCGTATACGGCATCGGTGATCCGCTGGACCACCAGCGCCTGCTCCAGGTTGGTCTTTGGCTGGCGACTCTCCCTGATGGATAACGCGAAGTCCTCCAGGAGGCCCCGGTTGATCACGGCAGCATCCTCATCGCCCTCCCAGATGGCCTCCGACTTCAGGCCCTCGTCGGTCACGTGCTCGTGGACGATCCTCTTGCCGGGCGCGTTGACCATGGTCAGCTCGAGGGAGCCACGGTCCCCGACGATCTTCCACTGCTGGTCTTTCTGTGCCGCCATGTACTCGCCGCGCTCGATCGACAGCGCGGTTCCACCCTCGCAGAGGACGAGGGCCGAGTAGTGGGTCTCGGCATCCGATCCCGGTGGGATCCTGTGTGAGAGCTGGGGCGATATCGGCCAGGTCCGGGCCAGGACGGTCAGGGGTTTCAGCGACCAGCCCGTGATCCCGAGCAGGTAGTCCAGGTCGTAGCACCCCCAGTTGGCCAGGATCCCGCCGGAGTTGAGCGATCTCATCAGGCGCCATACGGGCGGCATCTTGTCGGGCTTCGGACCGGCCGGCCCCATGGCCCGGCACCTTACCACTCGAATCGAGCCCAGCGACCCGCCCGCGATGAATTCTGTTACCGCATCCGCGGATGGCAGGAACCTGAAGCGCGAGGAGCAGCATGCCCCCACAAGGTCGCCAATGGCCTCGATCATGGCCTCGACCTCCCCGGCATTCATGGCAACGGGCTTCTCGATGAGGACGTGTTTTCCCCGGTCGAATGCCTTGAGGGCAAGCTCGGTACGGGCGTGGGCCGGCAGCGCCAGGATGACCGCCTCCACCTCGGGGTTCTCGAAGAGCTCCTGGGCATCCAAGTACACCTGGGATACCGAGAACCGTTCCGCGGCCTCCCTGGCAGCGTCCTCCCGTATATCGGCAACTGCAACGGATTCGATCCCTGATATCTCGTTGGCCGCGGCGAGGTGTACCTTCCCGATTACGCCGCAGCCGACCACTCCAAGCCTCACTGGATCCATTTCGTTCACCTTTATTCTCAATTGGTTGATATCAATCACGAGTTGCTCCGACATAAAGCCTTGTTCCTGAGAGCGAGCTTTTGTCCAGTTCCACGTTATCGAACATGCCCTCGACATTGAACCCGCTTCTGCTTAGGAGTTCCTCGAGTTCTGCAGGGAAGAACAGCCGGTATTCACAGAAATCTTCGATGAGATCCCCACCTACTAAACTCCAGGTTCGCCTGCGTGAGAGAGTCTGTCCATCATGATCAAGCGAGTGGAAAGTGATAACCCTTCCAGACAGACCGGGGAGGTCAACGTTTTTTTCTGACCTCTCGGTTAACTTATCCCCATCAACTATGCTCGATGCGTTCAGTAAATCCAGAATAAATAGCGTGCCTGGATGTGAGTGGGCCCTGAAGGTCTCCAGTACCTGTTCTACGTCCCGGTCGGTGAGGGCGTACATCAGGGTTGACCCCATGCATGTCACAGCGTCGAAGGTGCGACCGAGACGAACCGTCCTCATATCCCTGACCTCGAGGTGGAGATGGGGTCTCATTTTCCTTGCGTACTTGATATTCTTCCTGACGATGTCTATGCCCCAACATTCGGGGCAGATCTGCGATAATACATTTAGGTCTCGTCCTGTTCCGCATCCCATGTCGAGAATCGATCCTGGTAGCTCCGGGAGGTACCTGAGGAACATCATCTGACACATTCTTGGGTTTTCCTCGTCGGGGTCGGGATAGATGAGCTCGTAGAACTCGGGATTTCGGTAAAGGAAGTTGCCATCGCTGAGCTCGGAACGACCCATATACAGTAAACGCCCATTTGACCTCATTAATATGAGGCTGGAATAAAATACAAAGACTCCATTTAACAGGTCCTACCTCTCTCCCGGATCTCATGAAGATTCACACCGCTTTCGAGATCGATGGTAACCCCCCGATGGGTACGTTCGGCCCTAAAAACCTCGAGGATCTGCGCCTTGCTAGTGAGGCTGGCATGAACCTCGTCACGGGCGGGAAGAGCTTCCTGGACACCTCAACCCCGGAGGGGAGGTTCTGCCTCGAGAACGGGATCAAGGTAATGTACTCCATCGCCGGTCACGTGCACGGAAGACCTCGCTTGACGCGGCAGATCGGGGAGGAGGAGCGAGAGATACCGATAGCAAACGGCCGGGTTCCAGCAGGGCCATCGGTGGTCCAGGTCGACGACGAGCTGATCGGCTACGAATCCACCGACCAGTCCCGGCTTACCGGCTGCCAGCGCGGGCACGGCGGCACGAGTCCCTCCGCGCACGAGTTATCCACGATACTCTTCTGGCCGGAACCTCTTGGGGAGGAGATCCGTGGGATATGCAACTCGCCGAACCTCTGGGGATACTGGGCGCTGGATGACAGCCCCGGCTACGCCCTCTCGGCCATGAGGGGCCTGACCGCCACCGTCCACCGCAACGACCCCCAGGGCCACCCCGTCGTTGCCGGGCACAGCGGCGCGACCACGCTTCGAAACTTCGGACCCGGGAGCTGCGACATGATTGCGTTCTACTTCTACCCATTCATGGCCCACGGCTACGACAGGACGATGAACAGCTACGACACCCAGTGGATACTGACCGACGCCAGGCGTAGGGTCCCGGGCATACCGTTCATGGGGATCTGCCAGGGCTTCTGGGAGCCCGAGTCCAGCACGAGGCGCATGAACAAGCTATCCCCGCTGACGCCCGGGGAGATCAGGGAGCAGGTCGAGGACTTCGTCAGGGATGGTGCCTCTGCCATTGTTACCTACGCCATAATCGGCGAGGAGCTGGAGAACCTGAGGGGCTGGAACCGGAGGGAGGATCTGGTCGAGGAGATGAGGTCGATAAACGACGAGATCCACGAAACGGGGGGCCTCCGTACCGGGAGCGAGCCCGACGAGATGGCCAGGGGGAGGATACAGCCAAGGGGGTACTATGAAATTGCCAGCGAGGTCCCGGGAATCGTGCCCGCTTGGCACGTGATCGGTCCTTTCGATGCCGCGGGCGGCTCGATAGATACCGTCTTCCCCCCGGACGATTCCACCGACCTTAAAGGACGCTACCGGGGAAAGGACATCGAGGCGGCATGGCGGAGATACCCATCGTACGCGGGTGCCGTCGGACTGGGGGAGATCTACGGTCACCACGACTACACCGAGGAGTGCATGGCCTACGCCTGGTGCGAGGTATCGGCTCCCGGGGATGTCAGGGTCCAGTTGCGGTTCGGATCGGACGACGATGGGCTCGTGATGATCAATGGAAAGGAGGTGCACAGGTACGAGGGTACCCGGGGCGTGCACCTGGACTCCGACGTGGTGGAGGTCGACCTGAGGGAGGGAAGAAACGAGGTCCTGGTGAAGGTCTTCAACCGGAGCGGGCCCTGGGGTTTCTTCGTCCGATTCACCGATTCTGGGGGAAATCCGATGGTTGGCCTGAGTTACTCACCGGAGGACTAGGCCAGTTGGGCGATCACGCGGGAGTAATCCCTCTTAACATCGGTTGAATCGAAATATGCCAGGTCGGCATCAAGCTGGTCGGTGGATGATATCCCGGTCACTGCTGTACATACACCCGGCTGGTCGAGCACGTAGGCGAGGAGGCTTACAGGGGTGGCGTCCGGTGGAACCCGCATCTCCAGGGTCTTCCACCCGGTCTTGTACTCGGGGATCCTGACCTTCTTGCCCGCCTTCAGGAGCTCCCCGCCGGCGAAGGGCTTCATCGCGACGACCCCCACGCCCAGTTCTATGCACTCCTCGAGCGCCGCGTTCCTATCCGGGTGGGCGTGGTTCGCGATGCTGACCTGGTACATGACGATGTCGACCCCTGATCTGGCTGCCACCTTCACGACCTCGGTGTCGTGGACGCTGACGCAGATGGCCCTCGCCAGACCGCGGTCCCTCAGGTCCCGGGCGAGGTCCAATATCCCCCGCTTCTCGATCTCATCCCAGACCTTTAGGCTGGGCACGTAGTGCACGTTGAGTACGGGGGCACTCCCCATTTCGAGCGCCTCGAGCTGCATCAAAAGCTGTTCCTCGCACTCGACCGGCTTACGGCTCCGCCTGTACTTCCCGTCGACCACGCAGGATCCCAGGTGGAAGGCGACGATGATGTCGTTTCGTCCTTCCATCGACCTCGAAAGGCCATCGGTGATGTTGGGCAGCGCCCAGACCAGGTCGACGTAGTTCACACCCGCATCAAATGCCCCATCGAATATCCGGACGATCTCGTCGACGGGAACTTCTTTCAGATATTCGACGCCTATTCCGATCACGCCAGCTTCTAGCTTGGTCTTGCCAAGCCGCCTGTACTCCATCGCTCCACTCTTTGGAGGTCGTCTATTTACTGCTTCGATGGGACCTGGGTGTACCTACCAGCGGGCGACCATATGTTGTACATGGTCCGTATGTAAAGAGAGATGAACAGTCTGATCCCGAATATGCCATAAAGCATGAGGAAGTGGAATGTCCCTAACGAGATGTTGCATAATTCCGGTGGGGCCCGGATCGCGGCAATGGACAGCATATCTCTGACAGCCTGCCCACGGCAATCCATAGCGGTTGTCGGTGTCCTGCGGGCCCGGTGGAGGGATTTGGGGATGTATGGTTGAAACTTATTAGGTATGAATTCTGAAGAGCACCGGGTGTTGGATTGGGAAGGACCATGGGGTGGGTGATCGTCTTTGTCTTCATCTCGCTGGCTGCCCTTTTCTCTTTCAACCTGATCAGGCTGGGTCAGAAAATCTGGATAACGAGGCTCGTCGCCGGCGATCTCTTGCTGCTCATCGCCTCCCTGGTGGGACTGGTATCATCCTACCTCTGGCTCCGCGGAAGGGATGGCTGGTCGAGGTGGGGAGTCGTCTCGCTCCTCGGTCTCGCAATCGGGTTCGCTACACTTTCGCTCAGCATGGTTCTGGCCGAGGGCCTATTCGTATCCACGCTCTCGCCTCACTTCGTCTGGATCGGCATCTGCGAGCAGGCCGGTTTCCTCTGCTGGGCCGGGTTCGCCGCGTCATTCTTCTGGTGGAACAGGCCTATCATCAGGCGGGTAGGGCTGGTTCTGTCGCTGGCATTCCTCGCGCTGATGGTGCTCTGCATCACGATCTGGGTGTTCAACGTGTCCTGGACGGTTCCGACAAGCTCCCCGTACAACTATAACATTGCGGAGATGATGAGGCCGGCAGCCCGGACCACGCTCTACCTGTTCTACATGTTTATCGTTGTGGTCCTGCTCAGGGGGGCATCTGTACTTACCAGGGGCGACCGCGAGGAACTGTCGTCCTGGGTCCTCTACCTGGGGAGCCTTGCCCCGGTGATGTTCCTGATGGGGTGGCTGAGCCTGCAGTGGTTCGATCCGCTGATACAGGGGTTCTACCAACTGGGAGGGTGGATAGGCTGGGTTCCAGCGTCTGCCTGCGTGTTATCGATTATCGCTTCCACTAGGCTACACGATATTGATGGGCGCCGCCTGAAGCTCGTCTCGGTGGCCTTCGTGGCCTCCTGGCTCAGCGTTCTCCAGCTGGCCGTATTTGTGTTGATGGATCCGCGGCCAGGTCTTTACCGCATACTGTTTAGGGGCTGGATCTCCCCCGGGGGAACCTACGGCATTTACCTTGGCCTCCTGATGGTCCTGTGCTTCAATTCGGTCATCGCGTCGAGGATAATCGTCCGGAACTTGGGGAAATTCCGCGTTGCCTCCCGGGAAAAACCTCCGGTGGGGACGACCCGGAATGGCTACGCCATCGGTTTTCCCCTGGTTCTCTCGGCCCTGGTGCTGGTCTCGGCTCCCCTGATTATATTCGAAGACATCCTGGGTTTACCGACGAATATCTCGAGATTCATCCTTTTGGGTTCTATCCTGCCCGCGCTGGTGTACTTGGCAGGCTGCCTGGTCGCATGGCGTAACCTCGGAATGGTTATGGGCGGAATAGAGAGGAATTAGGAAAATTCCCTAAGGTGGATAACTCTGATCTCTTTGCTTGCTTTCTCAAAAAGGGCGTTATCCGCTGTAAGCAATGTCGCTCCCGTAGACTTCGAAAGGGAGACGTAAACGCTGTCGTAATAGGTGGAATCAACCTCAACGCCCCATTTCAGGGCATCAATGTGCTGTGACCAGGTCAGTTCTACCCGACCTAGGCTAAGTCTCAGGAAATCCGAATATGCACGCTCGGCATCGGTAGGTTCTAGCACTCCCTGCAGAACTGCTTTCCACAGTGAATTACCAACTTCAAAATTCACGAGTCCTGGCGCCATAAGCTCGAGTTCGCCATCTAGGAATCCCTGAAGGACGAGTTTCGCCCTGTCGGAGAGGTCCTCCGGCAATAGAAACCTGCAGGCCACGGAGGCATCGATTACGTATGGCCTCACCGAGAATCCCTCGCTTCTCGCAGCGTTCGATCGATGAAACCCTTCGGTATCTCGTACTTCCTCTCGTTGAGTCTACCGATGATATTTCTGGCCGCCTCCTTCCTATCCTCCAGGTCGATCTTCTGTCGGATGCTCCTCCTGATGTAGTCAGACCAGTTGATCTCGATCTTTTTCATCCTCTTCTTTAGGTCCTCGTCCACCTTGACCGTGATTGTGGCAGTACTCAAATAATTACCATTATATATACTTATAGTATAGTATTAAAACATTACCCAAGTTGGCTCGATAGGCTTGAAGAACCAATGCTACCTAGTATCCCCGGCCTCGGTCTTCGCCCCTGCCAGCATTCCCTTGAGCTCCTCCACCGTCCCGCCGTATTCGGGATCATCGTAGACGCTTTTCATCTCCCTGGGATCTCCCTCCAGGTCGAACAGTTCCCACTCCGGTTCCTTGGACTCGTCCACCGCCCCGTCCGCGCCCAGGGCCTCCCCGTAGTAGTAGATCAGCTTGTACCTGCTGGTGCGCAGCCCATAGTGGGCGTAGACGTGGTGGTGGGACAGGTGCATCCAGTATCGGTAGTACATGTGGTCCCTCCAGTCCGCCGGGGTCTGGGCGTTGAAAAGCGGTCTGAGGCTGGCCCCCTGCATGTCGCCGGGGACCCTCCCCCCCGCGTAGTCCAGGAAGGTCTGGGCGAAGTCCAGGTTCAGCGCGATGTCGGTATTGACCGATCCCGCCTCGATCTCGGTCGGGTACCGGACCAGGAACGGCATCCTCAGGGACTCCTCGTACATGAACCTCTTGTCGAACCACCCGTGGTCGCCCAGGAAGAAGCCCTGGTCAGAGGTGTAGAGAACGATGGTCTCGTCCAGCAGGTCGGTCTCGTTCAGGTAGTCCAGAGTCCTGCCGACGTTGTCGTCGATGGACGCGATGCAGCGCAGGTAGTCCTTGATGAAGCGCTGGTACTTCCAGTTCCGCAGCTCGTCGGCGTCCAGGTTCTCGGGCGGGTCCACCTTGTAGTCGGCCTTGTTGAGGTCGTCCATCCGCATCTTCGCTGCCGACGCGGCGCTTGAGCGGTTGGAGTAGTCGTCGTCAAAGGTCGGGGGGCGGGGTATCTCGACGTCCTCGTACATCTCCGAGTGCTCCTCGTCGGGGAGCCAGTGGCGGTGGGGGGCCTTGTGGTGTAGGCAGAGGAAGAAAGGCCTGGACTCGTCCCGGTTCTCGATCCAGTCCAGACTGAGGTTGGTTATCACGTCGGTGACGTACCCCTCGTAGACCTCCCCGCCCATGTTGTGGTCCTCCCAGGTCTTCCCCCTCTCCTTGATCCTGGGGTCGTGGTAGGACCCTTGCCCGGGGAGGACGTTGTAGTAGTCGAACCCGCTGGGCTGGGTGTGGAGGTGCCACTTGCCGATCACGGCGGTCTCGTACCCGGCCTCCTGGAGGAGCTTGCCCACGTGCATCTGGTCCCGGTTGAAGTCGCTGGAGAGGGTGAACACGCCGTTGAGGTGGCTGTGCTTCCCGGTCAGTATTGTGGCCCTGCTGGGCGTGCAGATGGAGTTGGTGCAGAAGCAGTTGTCGAAGCGCACCCCCTCCCGCGCTATCCTGTCGATGTTCGGCGTCTCGTTAATCCGGCTCCCGTAGCAGCCGATGGCGTGGGCAGCGTGGTCGTCGGACATAATGAAGAGAATGTTTGGTCTTCCGTCTCCGCCCATCTCTAACTCCCGGACCGTTGAAGATGCCTGGTCCTTAAAGCACCTTCCTTCCCCGGGTGGCCCCGACCTCCCTGTATAGCCTCCTCCTCACCATCACCAGCCACAGGACCGCACCGCAGATCATGGAGGTCGCGCTGACCACCAGCCACTCGATGGCGAAGACCCAGGCCAGCGCCCTGTCCTTGAGCCCGACCGCCTCCTCGTCCAGCCCCTCCAGATCCTCGAAGACCTCCGCCATGATGTCGTTCGACTCCTGGAACTCCCCGCCCAGGTATGCAGAGTCGGCCTCGTCCTTGCGGTCCTCTATCGTGCTCAGCTCGTCGTAGAGCTGGTTGGTGTTCGCACCGAACTTCTCGGCGAACTCAAGCACCGACCCCAGCGTGGCCCTGATGAGGTCGTAGCTCAGGAAGCGCTCCCGGAGCAGGTGGACCATCACCGCGTCGTCGGGGAGCTCCATCCCCGAGGAATGCCATATGATGTTGGTGATGATGTCCAGGGTGAAGGGGTTCTCACGGCCGTTCCAGAAGCCGTCGGTTAACATGTCCATCGCGGTGAAGGTGGTTCCGTTGAGGTAGGTCCACTCGAAGAGGTGGGGGATGTCCCCGGGGGTGGGCTCCCCGAGCTGGTCGAGGTCGGTCCTTATCCAGGTGTAGATCTTCGACCCGGGGCGCGGGCTGGTGACCAGCCCCCTGTAGGCGGTGAAGGTCCTCTCGACCTGCTCCAGGTACGGGCTGACGATCGGGGGGAGGGATGCATCTTCGTTTACGACCATCTGGCCGAGGGCCTGCTTGTTACCGGTGTAGTACTGGTGCTCGACTACCGCGAGGGCGTCGTTGGGGAAGGCGGACTGGAGCAGGCTGCTGACCCATGTGTAGGAGTAGCTGGCTATCATGCTCTGAACGCTCCTGGTGTTTATGCCGCCGACGCCGCGCTCGGCGATAGCGTCGTGCATCCAAAGGTCCTGTCTTCCCGTGAAGTAGGTCATGTCGACCTGGCAGAGCAGGAAGAAGTCGTAGCCGGCGAGCTCCTCGTAGGTCCTGGGGAAGTAGATCCTTATCATCTTCTGAACGTGGGACGGCTGCATCCCGCCCCAGCCCTCACGGGATGGCACGATTATTCCGGTTAGGGACGGCTCCGCCCTGACCCAGGAAGCCCCGATGGGTATGCTCTCGGCTATGCCGGTGACAATTACCTTGAGCTGCCCTGCCCCCTCCGCATGCACGGGGGCGATAAGAATCAGTGCAATGATGGGAATCAGCAGGGGCCATGAAGAGCTCTGACTGGACACGCGGGACGGCTTCCCAGGAAGCGTAATAACTGTCTTCCTAGACAGGTTTTTTACTCTCGATGCGCACTCGGGAAAAAGTAGGTCGGGATAGGGAGTAAAGGTCTATTTGTACACCTCGTTTCTGTGTCCGAATCGGGTGAAAACGATATCTCCCTTTTCCACCGCATAAATTCCTCTGTATTCTCCCACTCTCAGCCGCCATGCCCCCGCTATTCCCGATAATTTCCGAACGTCACATGCTGGACGAAGTTGGGTGGGATTCTTATGAAGGAGCCTGAAAGTGGAGGAAAAACTCTCCTGGGATTGTCTTGGGAGCTTCCGGAAATCCTTTTCCGCACTGGTAGTAAAGAGAATTTTATATTTACGCAGAGTGGCTCACCTTACAGCCCTAGGTCCTCGCGAATTTCATCCCAAGTTCGCCTATTCTCCCCTCGAAGCCTTCTCAGATGCTCAAGGAAGAATTCCTCCGGCGGATGTACCTCGAGAAGATCGTTGATAAGGTCATCATAGGAGACTCCGCCTACCTTGTACCCCTTTAGCTTATCCAATGTCTCTTTCCGCACGGGAATTGTGGTGTAATGGTGTGCTCTGCCCATGAAATCCATAATATCAATAAATGTAATTAAATTTATAGTTATTCATCCTGTTTGGGTGCAATCATTGAAAAACGGTCAAGGAATCCTTGAATGGATCAATATCTGGAAAGGAGCCCGGCTCTACTCGTCGTTCTATCGTGCCCGCGTAACCTGCACCTCGCGGTAAAGCCTCCTTCTCACCATCAGCGACCAGAGCACAAACCCCACCAGCGTCATCGTCCCCGTCACGGCCAGCCACTCGATGGTGTAAACCCAGAAGAGGGCCGACTCCTTGGCCTCCACGGACCTCTCCCCCAGGCGCATCAGCCCCTCGAAGGCCTCCCGCAGCTTCGCCAGGCTCTCGTCGTACTGCTCCTCCATGTACAGGCGGTCGGACTCGGCCTTGATCCCGTCGACCTCGTCCATCATCTCGTAGAGCTCCTGGGTGGTGGCCCCGAACTTCTCGACGAACTGGATGACCGAGATCGCCAGGCTCTTCTCGTTGATGTAGGTCAGGGAGTCGGACCTGAGCTGGTGGACCTTCTCGATGTCCTCTGGGATTTCCTCGCCGGCCAGGTACCACATCTGGTTTATCCAGAAGTCAACGACGAAGGGCCAGTCGGAGATGGAAGCGCCGTCGATCTTGTCCAGCCCCGGGACGCAGGTCAGGGCATGGCCCTTGCCGTAGGGCCTTATGATGATTGCGTCCTGTCCCCTCGGTATGAACCGGGCGATGGTGATGGCCCCCTCCCGTGGTATCTCGAAGCCGTAGGAGCCGGAGCCCAGGACCCTGTAGTTCCTCATACCGGGAAGGTCCACAACGGGGTGCGGGGACCCGGGCGGCCTGCCGGTGAGGTTAAGGGGCACGGGCTCTATGCCCTCCAGGGGCGTCGGTATGCTCTTTCCCGAGCTAAGGGATGCGGGGAAGACGGGGTAGACGGCGGAGGAGACGAGCATGTCGAAGGTCTGGAAGTAGCTTGTATCCCAGTTCATCTCGTACTTGCCCAGGCCAGTGCCCTCCTCCCTGACCGCCCTCTCCATCCAGCTGAACTGCAGGGGGGTAATCACGTCGACCTCGAAGTCGGAGAGAAGCATGACGTCGTAGTTCTCGACGAAGTCCGGGTAGGTCTTGGGCATGTACTGGCGGATGAACCTCATGACGTCCTCTTTGCCGGACCCCACGTTGCTAAAGCTGCCCTCGTACCAGTTTGCGGGTATGGGCTGGTACCTGAGCCTGGGGTCGGCCCGGATCAGGTGCGGGAAGCGGGTCTCCGGGTAGTAGGATTCACCGATGCCGATTACCCTGATGTGGCCCGAGGAGGGGTCGGTCTTCCCGCCGCACAGGGGGATCAGGGCAAGCAAAACCAGTGCCATTGCGGTGGCAGTTTGGTAACTTCGCACGAAAACGGTTATTCCTCCGGGCTGATAAAACCTTCGGATTTTCCCGGGAAAATCGAAGGGGTTTCAGAAGCCAACGGAGTTGGGCTATCCCGGTATAGATCGATATGCCTGCCCATCCCCATCCCGGGGCAAAGATTAACAAGATTGCGGTTTCCTGGAAAAGGAGGGATTCAGAGTGAGGGTAAGGCCGCTCATCGTTGCCGTTATGCTCCTGGTGGCGGTGTACCTGCCGGCATTCTTGATCGTCTCCACCCTAGTCCTGACCAGCCCCGCCTTTGCCTCGGCGGTGGAATCGGACCCGTGGCTCGCCGTTCCCGTCATCATGTCGGTGACCCTGGCTTCATCAGTGCTCATCATCCTCAGAGCTGGGAGTGAAGATCTGGGGAAGTACGGGATGATGGTGCCCGATTGGTCCTCCATCCGTGGTCCCCTGGTGGTGGGCATTCTATTCGGGGCGGCTGTGAACCTCGCCGGGGCGGCCTTCTGGGGCGACTCGGGCTTCCTGGGCGAACCACCGCTCTTCCTCGGAATTCTGCTATTCTGGGTAGGGGCACCTATCCAGGAGGAACTGATATTCAGGGGCCTGTTCCAGGGATACCTTTCCATCAACCTCGGCGCTGTCCTGGGGATCGCAAGCTACAGGGTCCCGGTCCAGATCCTTCTGGGGGCCCTGGCATTCTCCCTGGTCCATGTCGGGATCGTCAGCGCAGGGGCTGAGTTCGGACTGGTTTTATTCACCGTATTTGGGGCATTTGTTCTGGGGATAATCGCTGGCCACTACCGTTGCAGGGATGGTGGCCTGGCAGGGCCCATCTTGGTGCATGCACTTTTCAACATCACCGGAACACTCGCCGCAATATTGTGAGCAGGATTCCTGTCGCGCCCGGCAGGGGCAAGGTCGAACGGGCCTCAGGAACGGGCACCGAGGTGTCGCCCTCCAGCCTGAACAACCTACCCTGCCCAGGCCCCAGGGCGAAGCGGAAGCTCAGTGTGTCGCTTTCCCTGGCAAAGCCGACCTCTCTTCCCTCGTGGCAGTCAATTATGGACTCTATCGTGTAACCTGTGCCTGCCTCACTTACGGTAACTGTAGCGACGTCCATGCCGGTTACATTCTTGCTTGCGACGAAGACGTACCTCATCTCCTCCTCGGCGTGTATGAAGGTGGTAGACGTTCCCCTCCTGTACCTGCCGCCGCAGCCCTCGATTGTGGCCACGTCCTCCGCCCTCTCCAGCTTCGCCAGCGTGGGCCCGATGATATCCAGGTCCCTGTTGACCCCGGCGATCTCCTTCAGGGCCCATTCCCCCAGCGATCGCAGCGTCTCAAGGCGAAACCAGCTGATCCCCCTGCATCCTGCGGCCAGTGCGAGGTAGGCCTGGGCCCTCAGCTCTCCCACCGCGGGGCGGGATCCCACGGAAAATCCCTGTGGCACCGCGATCACCGGTACGCCGAACTCCTCGCCCATGCGGGCCCAGTCCCCCGCGTAGCGCTCGTAGTCGTTCAGGTTGGAGCCGATGGCGTGCCTTAGGACGTAGCAGTCGTACATCAGGAGTTCTGGCCCCGGGGAGGCCCTGGACAAGTACTCCCTGGCCGCCGCCTGCCCGTCCTCGTTCCAGAGGAAGATCCCCGCAATCGTGGGGCCAGAACCAAGTCTGGAGAAGGCCGAGTGGACCCGGGCCATCCTGTCGATAACCCCGGGGGAGCTGGCCGAGGGCTCGTCGAAGGCGTAGTAGGCCAGTATCGAGGGGTGATGGCCGGGGTTCCCGAAGCCGCCCAGTATCTCCGCCACCTGCTCCTCCAGCTGCTCCTGGGAGAGGGGCCCGGTCGAGTTGGGTCCATTGCTGAAGGGCGCGGGAAGGTCGGGCCAGCTGTAACCGTAGAGCCCGAGCCACTCCAGGATGTTCGTCCAGCCCAGTGGGCCCGATGGGGGGTAGGGCGGGTCGCCGAACCTTATCCAGCAGATAAGGTGGATGGAGGGTATGCACCTGATGCCAATTTGGTCTGCCAGGTTCAGGAAGGCCTCGACGTTGGATGGCGTGCCGTGGAAGGTGTTAATCACGTCGACGTCCAGTTCTTTCAGTATGGTGATCTCGCCGGGGTATATGGAGGGATCGTACTGGGTGGTGACGCTTATCATGCCCCGCACCGGGATCGACAGGAGCACAGGTTCCTCGGCTTGGACTGGGGGCATTACCATCACCATAAACACCAGTAGGACGGGGGCATGGCATTTGCACACGGGCATTGTTGTCGGAATCCACTATTATCTTTTGCATCAAGGGGTGCCGTAATGTGAAATCGTTTTTTTTTTAGGAATCCTCAGTGAAAAAGATAGGAAGGGAGGGGTTTGGCTCGACGAACTTGTGGAATCGGGGTATTACCTGGGCTCGAGAGACTACATCAAGATAAGGAATATGGTGATAAAGTGAGATCTTTGCTGGTTCGATTTGGCGTAACCAAGTGCCTTTTGGTTTTCTATTAGGACCTTACTCCACTCGGAACCTTGCACGATCCTCATCCTCGCGCCATCTTGGAAAGCCCCTATCCTTACCGAAGCCGGAGAACTCGCCCGACTTGGCGATGAGTTTCCGAATGGCATCATCATACGAGCGGGTTCCCATCCCATTTCTGAGACTTCCGAGGATCTCGTGAGTCCTATCACTAAGTCTAATGAACCTGGCCATGAATATCACATTGCCTCTCGGAACATCCGGCCAAAGGCCATTATCACAAATACGGCTAGGGCAAGAAAAATGGGTTCTCCGATCGTGAGCTCCAGATCGTAGCCGTGCACCTGCCCACCACCGCTCCCCGTGATGTTCAGCACGTACCTGCCCGGCGGCGCATCCCCGGCCGATACCGTGAGGTAGGATGCATACGGTTCCCTGCCCCAGGAGGGGTCGAAGGAGGCCTGGACGCCTGAGGGCAGACCCGCGACCTTGAGGCTCCAGTAGTCCGCGAAGCCGTTCAGCGGGTTGAGTGTTATCCCGACCGTGTCAGACTCCCCTGGACCTAGGTTGAGTGTGGAGGGCTCGACGGCGATTTCGAAGTCGGGCTCGGGGGGCGGCTGCGTAACCATGACCTGAAAAGTGAAATTCAGGCTCTCCCCTCCCCAGGATGCAACCACTGGAATATAGTACGTGCCTGTTGAGGTCTCCTCGCCGACGCTGAGGTGAACCGTGGACGAGAAGTTACCCTCGCCGGACTGGGGGTGGAAGCTCACCTCGATACCCTCAGGTTCACCTGCCTCCAGCTCCATCTGCCCGTCCGAACCGTCGGAGACGATCGTGACCCGGCTCAAGCTCGACTCCCCCTGCTCCATGCTGATTAGATCGGGTTTAACGGTGAAGCGCGTTGTGTGGGATGCGGGCCCCTCTCCGTCTAGGGGTATCCTGAAGAAGTAGGCCGAGTGCGTGGCATCGCTGTGGTGCAGGGTGAAGGACCCAATAATCCCCGCGCCGGTGACCTCCCTGCACCCGGTCACGTACTCGACGCCCCAGGAGTCGTAGCCGCTCTGCATCCTCGGCCCCACCGCCAGGTCGTGCCAGCTCTCTCCGTTGTCCTCGCTGACCAGCGCCACGATGTGGCTCTTGTTGGTGCTGACCAGGTACAGTGGCTGGTCCGGTGCGGTGGCGAAGAAGCCGCCATTGCCACTGGGCGTGATCGTCTCCCCCCTCGGCTCGAACCTCCGGTCGATCTGACCGGTCTGCAGATCGATTCGCACGTAGACGTATGTGTTTCCGCCCCGGTTCGAGAAGTAGCAGAGGTGGGCCTTGCCGTCCTTCACCATCAGCGAGTTGAGCCAGGTGTGCTCTAGCAGCTCGAACTCCTCGACGATGCCGGGCACGGGTCCCGTGTCGTCGGGGACGAAGGGGATGTCCAGCCGGGTGCCGTTCAGCAGCTGCCAGGTTATGCCTCCATCCGGGCTCTTGACGACGTGGATGTTGTAGTAGACGTAGTCGCCGCCGCCCGTCCAGCGCTGTGTGGTCCATGCGTGGTAGATCGTCCCGTTCTCGACGTAGACGTGGGGATACTGTATGAATGCCTTTCCACCCGAGCTGTAGGCGTATATTCTCCTTGAAAGGCGCTCCCCGGTAGTGGCGTCGAAGGTAATCAGCACGCCCTGGTTGTTGAAGAGGTAGAGCCTGCTTGAGTCCTGGTCGAGGAAGACGGTGTACTTCTCGCTCCTGCAGTCCCCGCCGTGCTCGAAGATCCATGGGTCATGGTACCCCTCGTCCGCGAGGAAGCGGTGGTAGTAGAAGGGCTGGTTGCCGCCCTGGAGGTAGGAGGAGACCAGGTGCACGTTGCCATCCTCGTCGGTCTCCACGCACGGGACGCAGGACCCCTGGAGGGGAGGGGTGTAGACGACCTCGAATGTCTCTCCCATGTCCTCGGTGCGCAGCAGGTTCCAGTAGCCCTGCCAGGGCCTGGGGTTGTAGAGCCAGTAGTAGGCCATGAATATTCCGTTTTGGTTCTCCACCAGCTGGTTCTTGTAGCTGCCGAAGGTGGCCTGCCAGGTGCAGTTCATGTCGATGGGGGTGACGATTACGGGTGCCAGGGAATACGCGACGGGAAATGGTAAGATGAGAAGGAGAGCAAAGAATACCCGACCGGTCTGGTGAGGGTGGATCACGAGTGAGCAAACCTGTGTGGTCTATAGTATTTTTTCTTGGATTCCCTGCTGTTTCCCAGTCTAGGGTTAGTATTCACATCGGGACGATATCGAAGCCTATGTCGCTGAAGTGTAGGTCGAAGGTGAAGCAGGTGTCGATCACCTCCTGCCGCATCAGGGCGAAGCTCGTGCTGTCGGTGTAACTGAGGTCCTCCGGGCCCTTTATGTAGATGTCGAACGCACTGAGCTCGGTCTCCTCCTCGACGCGAAGCACATCGATCACCTTGGTGGTCCGTACCTTCCGCCAGAATTCGGCACATGCCTCCTTATCCACCCTCCTGCCGAGAAGTGTAATGACCTCGTCCAGGACGTAGTTCGACGTGAGGAGCTGTCTGAATCGGATCTTTCCCTCCTTAAGTTCTGTCCAGAACTGAATCGCCCGATCGTGCTGCGAATCATCCCGGTCCTCCAGGGCAACCCAAGCGCTGGTATCCACGAAGAGGCGCAAAACGCTCATTCCTCATCGTATAGGTAGGCATCGTGTCGCTGTGCCAGGTCGCCCTTACCACTGCTTGCATTTTCAGGCATATCGAAGATGGGGTCAGAGGGATCGATCGTCGTCTCCGCGATTACCAAATCACGGTTTATATCGACCTGAGCTTGGTCGCTTCGATCTCCCTGTACAGCCTTCTTCTGACCATGAGCGTCCATAGTATGAATCCGGAGATGAAGAGGGTGGAGGCCGAGACGAGCCACTCGATGACGTAGACCCACATAAGGGCCCTCTCCTTCTCCCTTCGGGCCATGTCCTCCACCGACGAGAACTGCTCCAGGGCCTCGAGCATTAATTCCTCGCACTCAACGAACTCCCCGTCCAAGTAGTGGTCGGACGCCAGGTCGTAGAGCTCGTCGAGCCCGATGATCTCCTCCTGCACGTTCCCCGTGTTGGCGCCGAACTTGTCGATGAAGTCCAGGAGGGAGATCAGCACCAGCATCCTGGACCTGAACTCCGCGAAGTTGCCCTTGACCCTGTGGAAGACCTCGATGTCACCGATGAGGTCTCTCTGGGCAAGCCAGTACATCATGTTCATCAGGATCCCCGGTGAGTACTGGTTGTCCTGTGGGCTGCGGGGGTAGCCCTGCCAGCACATGGCCATGGCATTTCCGTTGGTTATGGTTCGGCCCTTTTCGTACTCCCAGGCCGCCATGTAGTCGTATCTCTTCCCGACCCCGACCCGCCAGGCCAGGACCTCGGAGCCCTCCCTGTGTATCACGAACCTCCAGCAGCCTGGGTGGCTGTTTTTCTCCACGCCGAAGGGGATGAAGGGCGTCAGTATGGGGTACCTCGCCTCGCTGTTTATCTTTACGGAGAAGATGCCGCTTTGGAATTCCCCCGCCCCCTGCGCCGTCACAGCGGGTGCGTCGTTGGGGAAGGCCAGCTGCGTCTGTGAGGCGGACCAGGCCTCCGCGACGCCGGATATAATGCTGAAGACGCTCATGTCGTTTATCCCGCCCATGCCTTCCTTGATCGCGTCGAACATCCACCGGTCCTGCTGCTTGGTCATGAGGTTGAACTCCGGGCCGTTGAGTATTAAAACCTCGAACGACCTCATCTCCTCGTAGGATCGGGGGAAGTAGAGCCTTATCATCTTGAGGATCTCGGCTGTGTTGAGGTAGTACCCACCGATGTTGTTGGCGGGAACGAAGTTGAATGTGACCGCGGGCTCCGAGTCGAAGAAGGCCCTCAGGTATTCCATCCCGAGATTGGTGCCGACCACAAGTATGGGGATCCTCTCGCCAGCCATGACGCCGGGTATGAGGACGGCCAGGATGAAAAGCGCGAGGCAGGATCGGCGCATCTCGGGTCTGGGATTGGCGTATCCTATTAAATTAGTTGCATGACCTGGGCACTGATACCAACCGGGGGCAGTTCTTCTGTGAAGAGGATCGTGGAGACACCGGAGAGGATTGACCCGTGGCTGGATTCACTCCGTCAGCCTGGTAACATCCTCGAACCGGTCGAAGTGGCGGTCAAACGTGTATGCCTTTTACCTCAAATAACCGTGCTGAAGCGTCTGAGCCTATACCGTCAAGGTACTCTAACTAACCCCTCTTGGAATATGTGCCAGTCAGCTCCGACTCGGCGAGGACGTGGTCCCTGATCGCCTTCATCAGCCCACGCTTGCTCCCGATGACGGTGTCCAGTTGAGTGTCGAGGGCATATAGCCTGAAGAGGTACCTGTGCTCCCCCCAGGGCGGGCAGGGCCCCATGTAACCCGTCCTGAAAACCCCGTTGCGCCCCTGCCTGACCCTACCACCAGGGGCTTTGGCCCTCGGGAGCGCTTCGGGCAGCTCGTTCCATTCTGAGGGGATGTTGTAGACCACCCAGTGGGTCAGCACCCCGATGGGGGTGTCAAGGTCCTCGGCAACCAGGGCGAAGCTGGCGGTGCCCTCCGGCGGGTCCGTCCACGCGAGGGGCGGGGACACCTCCTCCCCCCTACAGGTGTATTTATCCGGCATCCTCTCCCCGTTCCCGAAGGCAGGGCTTGCTAGCTTCATCCTGGTCCTAATTGAGCAGGAAGGATAACAATACTTCCCTGATTTTGAAATCCTGTCAAAGTCACTTGTCTTCAATTCTGAAGACGTTTCAAACTCCGTCCTCAATTCTGAGGACTTCGCTGTTTTTATGAGTGACATGCAACCAGCCCAATCCGTGTTTGTGGTAGATTTTCACAAGCAGGATGGACCCACGGGCCAACCGTGCCCATGGAGGGATATAATCTTGAGAAGCGGGTGGGAGGTGATATTCTGAAAAAAGAAATACTTGTGAAAAAACTGGGCATCTTTGCCCTGACGGTTACCCTGACAACGGCACTGCTATCGGTCGTCTACGCCAAGAAGCCGCTGGTAGGCACCATGGACCTGACATACAACACTCTGGTACCGGGACCACAGCCCCTGATACCGGACTGGGTCGGGACGATCACCATAGACGGCGAGGAGTACGGGATGCTGTTCTTCGCAATCGGCTCCGGGAAGAGCTTCGACGACTTCCTCAAGGGACAGGTTCACTTCTTCGAGGAGATCTGGGCGATATACGACACAGATTTCGACCTCAGGTCGTTGATTCCAAGCAATTCTGCGGTGGACTGGGATTACTGGCTGCCGGCGAACGAGCCGGATGAGCTGGTACTCTGGGGTTACGATAAGGGCCTAACCAACGTTCGGAACAGCAAGTACCACATGAACGGTGACGTCCAGGAGGCAAACGGGATTTTCTCCGGCTGGGAGGGCCGCAGTGTACACATGAAGGGGGTCATACAGTGGAATCCAGAAACCGGCGGTCCCCAGTACGCCCCGGGAACCTTCAGGATAAACTAGCGAACGAAATTGGGGCTTCCCGTATTGGAGGTCCCCTCCTTTTTTGTCTTCATTTTTGCAGACTTCACTTATTATTTAAGGTAAAAGCACGGTTACTGACCAGTGTTTAGGGCGGATTCCGACTCCATTGACAATATCGATAAGCTCAAGACAAAGGCAAAGGAGGGTGTTTCCAAGCTAAGGGGCTTGGACATGGGGGACGTCCTCTCCATAGAGATACTCTCCCAGCTGGTCGACGGGAGGAAGAGCACGGCGGAGATCGTGGAAGAGGTCTACGGGCTTAGAAAGGGTGATGAAGGTTTCAAGTCCTGTTACAGCAGGGTCAGCAGGGCCATAAAAAAACTTGAGTCAAGGGGTCTAATCTCAAGACAACTCTTCGGTAGAGACAAACCCTACAGGTTGACTCAGCTAGCCATCATCAACCTCGCCAGGATCGGCGGGGAAGAGCAGCAGATGATGCTGGTGCCGAGAACAGACATGGCGGCATATGCTGGGGCGCTGGCCCTGGCTTTGCCCTTGGCGATGAGAGCCCTGGGTATGCTTACAATTTCAGGGGAGGTCGAGGTCTGGCTATTCCCCTGCTTCTGCTTCTTGCTCGGCGTCTGCTTCGTGGAGGTCCTGAGGACGTTCAGGAGGGTCTTCTAGTTGCTTTCCCCAGAAGATGTGGAAACTGAGGTGGAGGAACGGGGACCGATGCTGAGCATGAGGAGCAAGGTCTTTATTGGTGGAACCTGTTTCCTCCTGATCCTTGGGATAATAGCTTACCTGGAAACCCCCCACTACATCGGGGCAGTTCGGGGTCTGGTCGAGGACGATGAAACGATAGGTAGTGAAGGCCCGGTCGGAGATTCAGTTGAGGGCGGTTACGTCACGCTCTTCAGGGAGGATTTCGATGAAAAGAGCGACTGCTGGATACTCTGGGATGATAAATTTGGCATCTTCTATATTTCCAACGGATCGATGTTCCTCAACCTGACGGAGAGCATCAATCCCAGTGACACCAATTTCGTGGACTTTCTTTTTGGCATAGATATTCCATATCATAACAATGACGATATCTTCAGGTGGCTCTACACAAACCTGGACATAAGGCTCAGGTACGGAGATCCCGATATTCTGGGTGGAACGGGAGATGCGTGGCGTTTTTGGGGCTTCGTGGAGAAACCGTCACTTTCTTCTTCTATTACCGAAAATATTCTCAATTTTGAAACATGGCCTCCCGAATCGGGTACCGGGCTGGATGGTTTATACACCAGTGTGGAGGAAAATTCCACAATAAGTCTTTTCGCCAGGGTGAATGATTCATTCAACCTGAGCGAGTGGCATACATACAGGATCCTCTGGGAGCCGGGGAACTGTACTTTCACGGTGGATGGAAAAAATGTCGCAAATACAAGCAGAGCGCCCAACATACCACTCGAACTGATGGTTTCAATCCAGAGCAGATGCCCCAAGACCCCGCAAGAAAGCCATGGAGCTAATGGCTGGGTGTATTACCTCTTGCCCGGTGATGTCTCCATCGAGGTCGATTACGTTCGCCTGTTCGTGCGGAGGGGAACTTTCAATAAAATGCATGGGGAGATTTGTGCACTCATCTCGGATGCACAGGAACTTATACGATCAATTGGCAATCACGGCGGGGACACCAACGAGCTTGAGTCTTCCCTAGATTATGCAATGTCATTCTGGAAAAAGGGGAACTACGTGTACTTCAAGGCCAGGGAACTTCTAGTATCCCTGATTTCAAGAATCACCGCGATGCGGCCCTAGATATGGCTCTGGGGCGTGTCTAGTGTCCCGATCACCGGCTATTGGCTTGTTGGTATCAGGGTTGGGCCACAGTAACGATTGCAGTCGCCTTCTCCCTACGCCCACGCCTCCCGGTGACGGTCACGGTGAGGTTCTTCCCCTCCCTGCCCTCCTCGGGCACGACCTTTAACTCTGCGATCTCCCCGGGGTGAATTGATTCGGGCTCGAATGCCACGCTAGCGCCAGGCGCGTACCCGGACAGGTTGACGGACTCTCCCGCGTAGGTCCCGTTACCCTCCTCTAGCACGGTTACCTGTATAACAGATTCCTCCCCCACCCTTCCCGCCACCTCGCCGGGCGTGAGCTCGATCGAGAACGGAGCGGATTCATCGGCCCGCTTTCCATGCAGGTGGAGAAACAGGGCCAGCTGGGCGACCATGGCGATGGCCAGGACGGCCACCAGGATCCCCCTTATCGGCTTCGCCATCAGTACCTGCCTCCCGTGGAGGGCATCGATTCGTTCGACATTCAAATCGCCTCTGGGTGGGTGTATCCATGCGGATCGATTAATACCCCCCGCAAGAGACATGCTGAGGTGTCAGCATCCACCCGGAGGGCTATGCAAGTTTCTTTAGGAATATCCCGGGCCAGGGGGATTCTGATCAGTCTATGACGGCCTTCCACTTCTCGTCCTTGCCGTAGTCAAAGGAGGCGAACCTGGTGGGACTTACTACCACCCTCACCCACTTCGAGAGCCCCAGTACCCTGGAGCACATCTTCTCGGCCTGCTCCCTCTCCACGTACTTCTCGAAGAGGGTCACCCCCCACATCGGGTCGAGTTCGTCCTCGATCTCCGCCCGGCCGTACACTATAACACCCCTGGTGGGGGGGCCGTGGACGTCGACGAGGACCGTGACGTTCCCGTCCCGCCGGACGTTTCTGGCCTTGACGCTCCTCTCGGGCGTGGCGACAAGGACCTTCCCGTCCTCGTAGGTGAACCAGACGGGGGCGGCGTGGATGGTACCGTCGGCGTTGCGGCTGCAGAAACGGGCCACCACCTTGGGCTCCTTAAGCAAGGAGTCGATCTCCGCGGTGGTCATGTGTGGCGATTGCGTGTAGGTCATGGCGATAATTATGTTCCATTGCCAGAAAAAGATTGTCCTTCCCGGGATATCATGACAGACACTTTAAAGGGAACTGGGGGAACGACATACCTTGCCCTGCAATGGCTTTTCCCCCGACCGATTGCCCCTCCTGTTCCTGCTGGCTGCAATGGCTTTCCAGCAGGCCGCAGCGACCGGCTCATCGCCCGAAGATTTTCTGTTGGTATCAAACGAGGTCGACGGTCTCTACTGCAGGGACTTCTCGGTGCTGCTGGGAAGGCTTGACTGCGAATGGCTGGTCCTGGACGGGGACGGGCTGCCGGAGCAGGCGAGGAGGGGGAACCTGGTAATCATCGGGGGCCTGGACTCCATCCACACCGGGGAGTTAATGGAGGACCTTCTCTCGGGGGAGGAGACAGGGGATACCGGACCGGGGCAGGCGGTAACCCAGGTTGAGAACCCCTGGGACGAAAACGGCACAATCCACCTGTGTACCGGATCGGACCCGTCCCGGTTCAGGGCGGCGGCCGAGGAGGCGGTCTACTCCATAATGGCGGGCGCTGACCCCGGGGAATGGATCCGGACCTCGATCCCCTTCGCCTCCCGGGCGGATGCCCGCGAATTCGTGGAGGGTATGCAGCATCTCCCCGGGGAAGAGCTGCCGGCGGAGGAGATGGCCATGGACGTCGGTGCAAGGACCAGGTCTGGCGTGTCCCGGGAGGAGGCGGCCGAGGACGTCGAGTACCTGTTCTACCTCCTCTCCCATGGCTACTGCGGCTACCGGTACTTCTCGGCCCTGGGCGATTTCGAGGAGGCAAAAAGAGCCATAATGGAGGACCTCGGGGCAGGCGATAGATGGTCCACGAGCGACCTTTTCGAGATGGTCAGGGGTCACCTCTCCTTCATCCGCGACCTCCACCTGGTGGTGGGCGGGGTCCAGTACGGCGACCACCTGGACTTCTGGCACGACCCCGGCATCGAGGTCTCCGCGGTGGGCGATATTTACCGGTTCGAGGCGGATGGCGATACGCATGATCTCCTGTCCGTCAACGGTGAGAACCCCGGTGAGTTCCTCTTCCCCTCCCTGAACGCGGATGGGGAGGCGGTGTACAGGCTGGGAACCCTCTCGCCGACGCCCCCGGAATCCCTCAGGCTGTTAACCCGAACAAGCGGGGGCGAGGGGGCGATGGTGGTAGAGCTGGATCTCTCGGAGTATCATCCGGACGGGGTGTTCAGGGAGGAGAGGATGGGCGGGATACCCGTCATACGGGCCCACTCCTTCGGCGATTCCCACACAGACATACTGAGCGATTTCGTTTCCACCGCGCAGGAGTACAGGGGGGAGCCCTACGTCATAATCGACGTGAGGGGCAACGGCGGCGGCAACTGCGCCTGGCCCAGCAGGTGGGTCAGCTCCTTCACCGGGGTGCGCCCCAGCTTCAACATGGTGTGGACCGAGATGGTTACCAGCACCACAATGATGGGCAGGATCAACTACTTCGACCACATCCTTGAAAACATCGGCGGAATTGACAGGGACTGGTACGAGTCGCAGAGGGCGATATTCCAGGCCAGGGTCGACTCCTTCGAGTCGGGGTCGAGGGAGCCCTACTGGGAGCCCCAGAACATCCCGGATGCCGGACTGATACCGAACCCCACCACGATAGTCGTTGTGATGGACGGCGAGGTCGCCTCGGCCGGGGAGGGGCTTCTCAGCTACCTTTCCGGGGTCCAGAACGTGGTCTTGGTGGGGGAGAACAGCGCCGGTGCCCTGACCTTCGGCCAGAACACATACCACCGCCTGCCGAACTCCAACGCCTTGGTCAGGATGCCGATAAGCCTGAACGTGTTCATGGACCTGGAGATCAGGGAGGAGGACGGATTCTCCCCGGACCTCTGGGTCCCGGCGGCGGATGCCCTCAACTACGCCGTCGCGGCCGTGCGTGCCGGCACGATCTCGACGTCGGTGGAGATCCCCGGGGGATACTTCGACCGGGAGTTCGTGCCGGAGAAAACCACCAGGGGGAGGGTAGAGGTGGGCCGACTGCTCCCCTACATCACCATCGTCTGCATCTCCGTGTTCCTTGGAAATATCGTCTACAGGGTAGCCAAGAGATTACGCTGACCCCCGGTGCACGGTTTTGAAGAATATATATACCTGAAATGTCACAGATTACCCGGGTTGATTGCCTGGGAACTGCCAACGAGACGACGTTTGGATCACCGATGACGAGGCTCTTTGTCATACTCCTGATAGCGATAATAATTCTGGTGGCGGTAATCAGGGCGCGTTTTTACCCGGGATAATCGCGAGCATGTGGGTCGTGGGCCTGTACTATTTCCCCATCCTGTTTAACAGAAGCGATGAGAGGACTAAGCGTATGGCCCTGATCGACGAATGCCTTACCGGACTAGAGAGGCGGGTCAGGGACATGGAGGAGGACCGGCACTCGGATTAGTACTCCCGGTTTGGTTTGCCTCTCGAATTCACCTCCCCTCTGGAGAGTACCAGCCAGAGCATGACCGGAACTAGACCAAACCCTATTACCGACAGGAACTCCAGCGAATCAATCATTACCACCGCGAGGAACAGCGGTAGAAGGTTGATTATCACGATCGTACATCCGATATACAGGTTCCTGTAACCCCCCAGAAACTCTCGTAATCCCCCTAGAACCTCTCAACGGCGGCCCTACGGTCCGTCAAATCTATCCTATAGTTGCAGATCGGCTTTCTATTATTTTAAATTTCGGAGCGTGCATTGGGAAGCACACGCGATGGTTTCATGATATTATTATCTATCGTTTCACACGACACAATTTCATGAAACCTGGTAGATCGGGAGCCATAGCCCTGTTGCTGGCCATCGTTTTAGTGTTCGCCATCCTATCCTACGCACTGCTACGGGGTTCGGGAGATGGGTCCATGAGGGAGAAAACCTCCACCGATCCGTATTCCTTTCTCCCGGATATGGGCGGAGTTCCCCTCGCCGGGTCGATTAAGGGGGTGATAGGGTTCGGTGCGTCCATAGTCGATTCCCAGTTGAAGGCAGATGATTCGATCCCGAGGCTGTACGTCGAGGGTATGTTTTACCAGCTTTACGGAGAGGATGGACCGCTTGTCCTCGACGAACTGAAGTCGCTGGGGATCGAGCTCACAGACGCCCGACCATTCGTACTCGTCGAACTCACCATCGAAACCGTTCAGGGCGAGTCGGGCCCTGCCGAGGGGAGTGCAAGGATCGTGTCCGTCGATAATGTCGAAAGCCTAGACATCGCCGAGGCCATCGCGAATCTGGTTCCCGACTTCTCGAGCAGGATGGCCGCCCTAGCGGCGGATATCGATCTGGCCAGGCTGGTCCTCGACCCGGAGATGTACAACTCGGTCGGGACCCAGGTGACCTGCACATACGCCGGCGATGGTTTGAGCATCGTAATCGACATGCAGGCGGGCTATGAAGGTCCGCTGGAGAGGTACATAGTTCCCTACCACCTCGTCCTGGCATCCTACCTCGTCGATGAGGACGGGGATGCCACCGAGGTGACCCTCGTCGGGCCCAGGGTGGTATCGCGAGGATCGAAGGGCCTGAGCATAGTTCTCTTGACCGACACTGGGATTACCAGGGCGGGCGAGGAGATCAGGTTCATCATGGCCCTGAAGAACGTGGGAGATGTCAACTACACCGCGGAGGCCGGCCCACCGCTCTTCGACCTAAACCTCTACGCCAAGGGGGGCGGGTCGATGGGATCGTGGAGCACGGATAAGGGCTTCCCCGAGTACATCGAGAGGATAAGGCTGCAGCCCGGGGAGGTGCTCAGGCAGATGATAATGTGGGACCTCATGCCGCTGGACCCAGAGTCCCGGTTCCCCGTTCAGATGGTTACCGGCAGCTACGAGGTCGCCGCCGTCTGGGTCCCGGAGGACTTGGAGGGCGACGGGCTGACCATCTGGATTAACTCGAGCAGGCCATCACTGTCGCTCACCTGGACCAGGTCCGGTGGCTTCGCGGGGGTAAACGAAGAGCTGACATTATCGCCCGAGGGAGACGTGCTGGTCAGCAATTGGGTGAATTACGAGAAGTCCGTGCTGAGGCTCTCCCCCGATGAGCACTGGAGGCTCTTCGAGACTCTGGACCAGTTGGGGTTGATTGAGCTTGACTGGGACGATCACATGGCAGCTGGGGGCGCGGCGGATTTCTTCTCCTACGGGCTCAACTTAATGCTCGAGGACTCGGGGAGAAAGATGAAGTGGGTCGACTATTGGGCCTCCGAGGTTCCCCTGCCCGGCGCCCTGTTCGAGGCCGGGAGCGTACTTGAGGAACTGACGAGGCGCGTTTGGTTGGACGGCGCCCCATTGTTCGACTGAGGGGAAAGCGATTTACCCTATCAGTGTACAGTAAGAGGGTCAATATAAGGGTCGTGGGCCGATGTCGGTGGCATCCATCAGGGAAATCTCGAAGAGCTATGGAAGCGTCCAGGCAGTTGACGGCCTCTCCCTGGAGGTCGAGGAGGGGGCGGTCATGGGCCTGATAGGGCCCAACGGCGCCGGCAAGACGACCACAATAAAGGTCCTCCTGGGCCTGCTTCGACCCGACTCGGGAGCGGTGGAGGTGTTCGGGGAGGACCCCTGGGATAACCCGCGGACCAGGACCAGGGTCGGCACCGTGCACGAGAGGTCGAGCTTCCCGCAGCACCAGGAGGTCCTGGGCTACCTCGAGGCAGCCTGCAGGATATATGGCGTTCCCGGGTCCAGGGCCCGGGAGGCGCTTAAGCAGGTGGACCTGGTCGATGTCCCGGGGAGGAAACTGGGCGAGCTGTCGGCGGGAATGCTGCAGAAGTTCGCCATTGCCCACGCCCTCGTCCACGGGCCGGAGTTCGTGGTCGCCGACGAGCCCACCTCCAACCTCGACCCCCGGGCCCGCAACGAGCTTCTGGACCTGATCGCGAGGCTCGGACGCGAGAGCGGGACTACCTTTTTGATATCCTCCCACATACTCCCGGAGCTCAGCAGGGTCTGCCGCTCCGTGGCGATAATCAACCAGGGCAGGCTCTGGGCCCAGGGGGATATCGACGAGCTATGGTCCCGGTATGGCGCGGGCGTGACCAGAGTTTCGACCGATAGGCCAGATCTGCTCGCGGAAAAGGTAAAGGAACTGGGGTACGTGGCAGGCGTCGAGGTCGACGCAGCCGGGATATCGATACGCGAGGGCGCGGGGAACGACCGGGACCTGTACGGTGACGTGCTGAAGCTGGCCCGGGAGGCGGGCGCGAGGGTCACGGGGATCGAGACCGGGACATCGTCGCTGGAGGAGCTCTTCAGGATGGCGACAGGGGACGGGGATGATAATTGAACGGCCGTCCCTTCCTTGAGATCCTCTCGTCGGTGGTGAACGAGGAGTACAGGTTTCCTGTCCTGGAGGTCTTCGTTGCTCTCTTCGCGCTCGGCACGCTGGTCCTGGCCGGGCTCTTCGGCAGCTCGGGACACTTCGCCGGAACCGACGAGGGCGCGGCCTTCACGCTGGTCAACTCGCTGACCGGCCTACCCGTGCTGGTCCTGGTGGTGCTCATGCTGAAGAACATCGCCTACGGACTCGGCAACGACCTGGAGAACGGCGTGCTTCGCACCTACCTCTCGTACCCGCTGAAGAGAAGCTCGCTACTTTCGGCGAGGCTGCTTTCGGCCATCGGGATAGGGTTGCTCCTATTTCTCGGTATATCGCTCCTCGCGCTGGGGCTCACATCCACGGAGACGATCCTTTCCCAGCCCGTGCCGGTCGCGCTGTCCTACCTGGGGGCGCTCTGCTACCCGCTGCTGATCGTCGGGCTGGTCCTCCTGCTGACCCTCACCATGGGGAGGGGAGGCCCCGCACTGCTCGCGGGGATACTGCTGTACTTCGCCTCCGGCATCCTGTCCAGCCTGCTAGGCTTTCTGGGGGCGGCCCTGGACTCCGGACTTCCCCTGAGGGCGTTCGCCTTAATCAGGCCTGACATCGCGCTGCAGCGGCACTACACGACCGGGATGTTCGCGGAGGAGCTTTGGGTACCGACCCTGGTAGAGGCCGTCACCTACACATTCCTGGGCTACGTGCTGGTTGCGCTCGTATTCGCTGCGGGTTACTTATACTTCGCAAGGAGGCTGGAGACGTGAGGTCCCGGTGGGTCGCTTTCGCGGGGAGGACGGGCTCGGTCCTGCTGGTAATCGGTGCCGTCCTCGCTCTCGTGGCCATCACTCCCCCCGCACCGACCGGTTACACCTCGAGCACCGGCACCTCGCTTAGGCCCTGGACGTTCTACGGCAACCCGTTCACACGGGTCTACTCGGCATCGGCCGGCCTCAGGCTGGTGACCTCCTCTAACGACAGCCTTATGCTCTACCTGATCGAGGCGGATTACCAGGAGTTCTCACTGTGGGTGGGGTCCTGGATCGATGATAACTTCCCGGGCCTGGACGAGAACCAGAAGGTGATGTCGACCTTCAACAGCACGGTCCTGGAGGCGTACATGGATGCCCACCCAGAGGAGGTGCTGCTCGAGCGGGAGATTTCGGGGGACATGACAACGGACTACTTCCCTCAGTCGCCAACGAACGTCACCGCATTTTTCTCCAACCCGTCGGAAGGGCGGGTCGATATGGACGTTAGGCTGGCGGGGATAAGCGGGCTGGTGCCGAGGGACAGGATCGCAACGCCCACCCTGGTAATTGTGCTTCTGGGCGCGATGCTGGTATTGCCCTGGGTGGGGAGCAAGGTAGGCAGGTGAAGCCTGCCCGTTTATGTAAAAAAAAGAAGAGAGGGAGCCCCCTCTAGGGACCCCCTCTATTCCGCGTTGCGTAACTATTCCGGCCTGGGGATGTCGAACCAAGGCAGCCTGTACTCGTAGCCATTGATAACATCGCTTCTCCACATCGGCTCCTGTCCCGGGTCGGGCAGGCCATCGCCGTTGGCATCCTGCATCGCCAGGTACATTTCGTACCAGCTCTCGTACTCGCGGTGATCGCGGTCGATCCATCTAAACTCTGCGTACGAGAGGAAGATGTACTTCGTGTGGGTGGTCTCGTTGATGAAGTAAAAGACACCCGATTGCTCGAAGGTGTACTTGCCCGTCGCTATGTTACGGCAATTGCCGAAGAATGCAACCGTCTCCGGGTCGAAATCCTGGGGGGGATCCCCAGTCTGAACCCAGCTGGCGGATGATTCCCTCTTCCCGGTGATATCCAGCGGGACCTCCTCGGTGATGGTCCACGCGTTCGGGTGTACTTCGAGTATGCCTATCCATGTTCCGCCAAACGGGTACCTGCACTTGGGAGACCAGGACTCGGTAGATGCTGCCAGTGCGATTGCCAGCAGTATGACCGCAATGGCCGCTGTCGTTCCTGCCATGACGGCCGCCCTCTTGTTCGTAATGCCTATCATTCAGTATCACCTCCCCTGCAGCTAATCGGTATACTCCCCCCGATCCACCCCCTCTTTCGGGGATCGGTTATTTCGATCTGGCTAGCGCTATTCGTTTCGATTTCTCTACTCATTCGGTTACCTCCGTGGCTGGGGTTCAGCTTATGGCATTGGAATCATCCGTGACCGGGTACATGTCCAGTACCTTCTGGAGATAGATTATCGTTTGATTGCAGTCCAGCTCGTCCCAGAATTCCAGGGCCTTGTTCATGTACCCCTCCATGATGGCGAGTTCCCGGTCCTCGATGTTTCCCAGGGCATTCTCGATCGCCTTTTCGGCACGATCGAGCATCGATTCGACCTGCTCATGGTTCTCGAGGACCTCGTCGATTAAAGCATCCAGACTGTCCAGGGCCATCACGGTCCGGGGGTGGCTGTAGTAGCCGTTCCCCCAGGTCCTCCTCGCCGAGTCGAGTTGCTGATTCAGCACCAGGGCGTCAATTCCGTTAAGCTCTGCCTCCTCGATCTTTTTCGATGTGTGCGTAAACCTGCTATCCACGTCCCGGGAGGATTCATTGAACCTCTCCACCGTCGTGAAGAACCGAATGTGGTCCACCTGTATCGTTACGTCCTGCTCAATATCCATCCTGGCCACGGTTCCATCCTCCTTTATTCCGACGTTATTCCAGAGGTTGATGATGCAGTGCATGGGAACGCTAGGGGATGAGTCGCTGAACGCGACCACCTCCCCGTCCACGAGGTAGGTCAGGTTACCGGGTTCCCAAGAAATCGTGTAGTTGTGCCACTCCGTGATGTCGATCTCATAGAGGGACTCGTAGACAACTGATCCGTTCGCCACGGTATATGCGCGAAAGCCGTAGCCGGGGCACATGTTCCATGGGAACTCCCCACCTGTTGGGTAATCGTCCGCCTCTCGCGGGTTGCTGCTAAAGCAGGCCATATTTTGCGGGAAGGTATACTTCTCCTCCAGGCCCCAGTACCTGGCACCCCCGCCGACATCGCTTAACAGCCCGTTGTCATGGCTCCACCTGAGCCTGATCTCGACCGACACGTAGAGCCATTTTCCCCTGAGGTTGTTAGCATCGGTATCCCACAGGCTTGCTATGAAGCTTTGCCCATCATCGTTCTTTTTAGGGATCGTCAGGTATGCGCATCCGTCGCGAACCTCCCCGGTCCCCCCGTTTTGCAGCTGCCATTCGACCTGTGGGTCCTGGTCCTCGAAGCCCTCGTCGAAAAGCGTCTGGTATTCCACGACAGGGGTCTGGCCCTCCGCTGAAGAGTTAGGCGTATCGTTGACGTATGACGGGATGGCAGGATCTTCATCACCGTCGGGCTGATCTGGCTCCAGGCCGAGGATTGATCCTATCAGTGTCCGGGACTCGTAGACGGCAAGGGACATCACCAACAGATATGCCGCCGTTAGTACTACGATTCTGACCCTCATGGAGGGCCCCCGCATCTTGGAAAGGTCGTCGAAATCCCCCTCCTCCTCTGGATCAACGGGCTCATCTGGTCGGTGAGGCCGCTGCGGCATCAGAAGACCCTCCTGACCGTTTCAAGCAGCCTGACGACCGACCCACCGACGCTGACCAGGAGGAGGCTGGCCAGATAGGAGTCAAGCGGGTTGGACAGGATTTCTCCCCTGGAGATCGCGACGGTGCCGATAGCCAGCGCGATCGAGCATAGGTAGAGGGCCCTGTCCTTGAGGGGAATGATCATAGGGCTGGGCCACTTGGTGCCGCCGATCCTCGTCAGGGATGCTATCCCGTGCTGGGTCAGCCTGTAGGGCTTCTCCTTGGATAGGATGGGGGCCGACACGAGCCCCCTCCTCTCCAGGTTCTTCAGGGCCCTCCTCACCCGGTTGTAATCCGCTATGAAGCCCGACCTGTCCCTCCCGGTGCCGTAGATCTCCAGGACAAGCTCGTTGCTCGTCCTCCTGCCGTCCACGAGCCTCGCCAGCACCTCGACCTCGAGCATGCCGAGCTTCAGGCCCCTGAACTCCTTTATCGAGTGGACCAGGTCGTCGGCGAGGCGAATTGCCACCTCGTCCGCTTCGCCGTCCCCGAGGCTCCGCAATCCCACGGCTCAAAGAGCATTTGACAGCATAAATAGGTGCCGATGGTAGCAAAAATGCTAGGAACGAAAGACCCGTTAGCAAAATTGCTAGGAGTCGTTGGTTGGTTGAATAAGGTAAACATGCAGGTGGGTCAACATTCGATGTTGGTTCTGGTTATCCTGGAGCCTTCCCTCCACAGGAACTCGATCAGGTCGGAGCACCATCGCATGAAACGCCCATCCCTCGAGTAGAAGCCCGCGGAGTAGTCCAGCTTTCCGTCCCTCGCGGGGAAGGAGACCGCCGCCTCACACTCGGTGACCACCGACGCCGCCGGTATGCGCGGAACCCTGCGCGTGAGCTCCCTGAGGGAATCGGGGGGCTCCCCCCCGGTTCCTGGGAAGTTATAGCGTTTATCGATCACGAGCCTGTAGTCCAGCCTCTCCTGCATGCTGGCGAGGGGGCTCCCGCCGTCGGGGGAGGGGGTGCTGAAGGACTCCACGGTCAGCAGCCGGACCTTCTTCTCAGCCCTGCGCAGCATCCCGAGGACGAGCTCAATGTTGCCGAGCTCACCAGACCTCAGCTCCCCAGCCCCGAGGTCCCCCAGCCTCGAGATGAAGGACGGCGGGAGGAGGGAGAGGTCGTGGCCGCTGAAATAGTCGAACTCCCTGGAGACGAACTCGAGGCTCGGCAGGCAGTTTAGCACGATATGGCCGACTGGGGCGATGGTGTATTTCCCGTCGGCGTTTTTCTCCGCGACCCCAACGGCCCCGAGGCGCTCCATGTGGCGTGATACCTCGGGTGCGCTCGCGTCGACGAGTACGGCGAGCTTGGTGAGGTGCCTGGGTTTTTCCGCGATCCGCCGCAGTATGTCGTACCTGACGGGATTTGCCAGCTCGAAGAGAAGTTCACGGGTCTCCATGCAACCGAACTCCTTCTGATCTATGTGAAGTTCTTTCGACTGGTATGAAGGGGGGTATATATGGGTCTTTCCCAGACGTCACGGCGGTCGTCATGAACGGGGAATGCAGCTTCCACGTGGTGGTCCGCCGCGAAGCGCTGAGGAGCCTCGTCATGGGCGAGGGACCCCGCGGCGAGTGCGAGTTCGCCGGGAGAGTTGGCCGCGTTGCGGGAATCGGAGTTCGTGAGGGATCCCTGGTGGAGGTCAGGGGGGATATGGGCGTCATCCGGTTCTCGGTGACCCCCGGAATGCTGCCCCTCCTCGGGATTGCGGCCGAAGAGGAAAAGGAGGTTGATGGAAGATGAACTCCATCGTGGCACATTACTCCAGGTTCGGAAACACGGAGGAGGTGGCCCGGGAGATCGCCGGGGAATTTCAATCGACGGGTCTCAAGGTCAGGAGAGCTGGAATCGGGGAGCTACCCCCGATGGAGGGCATCGACCTGCTCGTGGTGGGTTCGCCGACCCACAAGATGAACCTGCCCGGGGAGGTCCGGGAAGCCCTCGGCGAGCTCCCCGACGGGATACTGAGGGGCATTCCCGTTGCGGCTTATGACACATCCTACAGGATGAACTGGCTCCTTTCCAGGTTTACGGCCTCCGGGAGGCTCGAGAAGGCCCTTCGCAGGCTCGGCGGGAAGAGGGTCGACCGGGAGACATTCCACGTCGTCGGCCGCGAGGGGCCCCTGTGCGCCGGGGAGGTCGAGAGAGCGAGGGCGTGGGCCAGGGAGATCCTCGATCGCCTGGAACACCAGGCCGTGGCTGGTGCGGTAAAATCGCCCACGGGACGTGAATCTCTAGAGCCCCCGGATTTTGGTGGATCTGGGGCGGGGAGGTTATAGGGATGTGCCTGCTCAAAGCGATTCTCTGGACGCTGGGCATGATGTTCCTGGTCGGGGGATGCGTCTCCTCTGCGGTCTTCGCGCCGCTGACTCTGGTCCAGGATTCCTCCGCTAGCAAGGAATGCATGCTCGGCTACAGGGCCCACTGCTCGTTCGCTCCTGCCAGCACTCTAGTACTGGTGGCCACGGCCGTTCCCCTCGGCTGGGCGTCCCTGGTTCTCTGGGGCAGGAAGCCATTCGAGCTTAGGCTGACCGAGAAAGTTACTAAGCCCAGCTTTGGTGGGAGGAACCGATTGGCGAGGTGAGCCCCATATCGTTTCTGGTCCTTCTGTGCCTGCCGGTATCCATTGCCCGGATCCTGGGTCTGGGGCTCCCCAGTAGCCCCCGGTTCACGCGAAACGACGGGGTGGATGAGTACGGGCCATTCATGGAACCCGCGCATGTCGTGGATGGCCTCGCCACATACGATTTGGGGGACGGGGAGCCGGTCCTGCTAATACCGTACCCGCACGGTCACACCGCGGAGCCGATGTCCGAGGGGCCGCTTGCCAGGATCCTCGTGCGGATGGGACGCAGGGTCATCACCTTCGATCCCCCTGGAGCCTTCGGGTCGACGCGTGAGCCGACCGTAGACATGGCCGAGATGATCGCGTGTGCGATCGAGGCTCTCGAGGCATCCGGTGTCAGGGGTCCATTGGACGTCGTGGGCCACAGCATGGGAGGCCTAGTTTCGCTGGGCATTGCCCTGGAAAGACCAGATCTGGTGCAAAGCCTGGTCCTGATCAGTTCTTTTTCGGGGTTCCCTTCGGCCATCAGGCACGGTCTGCCCGGGAGCTGTTACAGATTCTGGGAGCTCGATTACTGGAGACTGGTATTCTGGGGACTCAGGGTACAGGCCGGTCTCGCCAACCTCTCGATTCACAAGAGACTCCAGAACCTCATGGAGGGGGCAAGCTTTTACGACGGTTCGTTTTTCTCGCCGCTAGAGATCCACCCCGGTGATGACCACAGGGGCGTCCCGATCCGCATGGGATGGACCCGGGTGAACGCGGGGATCACGTATGAGGAAAGACTCGGTGAGGTCGAGGCAGAGACGCTGGTCATCGCCGGGAGGCATGACCCGGAGTCGCCATTGGCCTGCTCGGAGGAGCTGAGGGAGGGAATAGGGGGCGCTCGCCTAGTTATATTCGAGGGTAGCGGGCACCATCCCTTCATCGAGGAGGAGGTATCTTTCACACGTGTTCTCTCCGAATTCCTGGGAAGGTGACATCTTCAGCCCATTCACTCACAACACTTTTTTGTGAATCGAGACATCACGGAGACGTGCGAAGTTACCTTCTCCTGGCCATGTTGCTCCTCTTTGCCCCCTTTTCCACTGCGACAGGGCGTGACCTCCGGGCAGACCCGGTCACCGGCAGGGTCAGGGTGATCTACGCCGGCAAGATCGTGGGGAGCCCGTTCCCGGTGATCAGCATAGAACCATCCCTCTCCTGCACGGCCGTCTTCGCCTGCGAGAAGACCCAGCGGCCGGAGGTCCTGAAAAAGAGCCTGCGCAACTACTTCCCCCGCACCTACTCCAGGTACCTGGACCAGGACGTGATCGTGCTCTGCGACGCCAGCGCCAAGGCCTTCCGGACCGACCACTTCCGCTGGATGAGGGACGGGGTCCTCGAGGGCGGCCAGGGGATGGTCATGCTCGGGGGGGCAGAGAGCTTCATGTCCGGGGGCTGGAAGGACAACGAGGTCGCAGATATACTTCCCTGCGAGATGCTGGACCTGGAGCTCTCCCAGTCGGGCGGGAGCATCGTGGTCATCGACCAGGAGGACGAGTTCATCAGGAGCCTGCCCATGGACAGGCTGGGCTCCTACGGCTTCTTCCACTCGGCGAACAACATCCAGCCCCGCAGCCGGGCCAGCTACATCGCATCGCTCTCCAAGCCCTTCGGGATAATGCCACTGCTCATGTGGTGGGACATAGGGGAGGGGAGGACGATGGCCCACTCGGCGGGGTGGCAGCCCGCCGCCGGGAACACCTTCATGAAGTGGGAGTACTACGGGGACTACGCCATCAACATGATGCTCTTCCTCGCCGGGCGGAAGCTGCCCGAGGATATAGAGATGGTCTACCTGGTCAGGAGGAGGATGAGGGAGGTGAACGACGGGCTGAACATGCTGATCAGCCTCATCGAGATGGTGGAGAAGCTCGGGGGATCGGGCTACGGGCTCAACCAGCTGCTGGTGGAGATCCAGGAGGAGAGGGGGGAGGCCGTGGACCTCTACGTCGAGGCAGACCTGGACGGCGGGCTGGCGGCATTGGCCTCGGTGCTGGGTATGGTGGAGGAGGCGATGGGCGAGGCGATACGGGCCAGGGACCAGGCGGCCTTCTGGATATTCCTCACCGAGTGGGCGGTGGTGTCGGGCACATCGATGCTGGCGGGGGTGGCGGTCTGGGTGCTCATGGTGCGGAGGAGGCTCTACCGGGAGGTGGAGATCACCCGGCTGAGATCGATGTGATTTCTAATCCATAACTGTTCTCGACATAATCCATCTGCCCGTAGTAAGATTTAAGTAATACTTCAAAGTAATAGTATTACATAGGTCATGGTAATGCTAGAAAGGAGGGTAATATCAATTACTAGCAAAGGACAGGCCACGATTCCCACCGATCTCAGGAGGAAATTCGGTTTCGGGAAGAGGGCCCTCGTCGAGGAAACCGAAGGCGGCGTTTTATTCAGGCCCCTGCCATCAGTCGAGGATGAGAGGGGTTCGCTGAGGGAACTCTTCAATGGCCGATCGGCAAGGGACTTGCTCGAGGAAGCCAGAGAAGAGGACGGCAGGGAGATTCTGGGGGGATAGTCCTGGTCGTCCTGGACACGGAGGTCGTTCTCCGTTTTTTCCTCGGTGAAGAGGGCTCCGATGTAGTGGGAGCAATGATCGAGGATATCTCCAGAGATGGGGAACAGGTCTACATCAGCATCATCAATCTGGCCGAGGTCTGGTATATTCTCGAGCGCAGGGCCCCGGGGTTGGCTGACGACAAGGTGGGGAACTTGAGGTCCTTTGGCATCGAGGTTGTACCATTGGAGGATGATTCGATCTGGAGGATGGCCGCGAAGATTAAGAGCAATAGGGCGATCCCTCTGGCGGACGCTATCGCGGTAGCAACTGCAAAATATCTGGATGAGCCATTGCTCGTCGGAGATGACCATCATTTCAGGAACTTGGGTATCGATATCATGGTCTCTCCAGCAAAATCAGGAGAAGTGGGTCATTAGCACTAGAGATTAACAGAATTCACCGGTTCGACCTTCTACTCCCGCATGGCCTCCCTCATCCTGGTCGATGAGACCTCTCTGTAGAGCCTGCGCCTCACCATCAGGGTCCACACGAGCATGCTGGAGACCAGCAGCGCCGCGGTCGTGGCGAACCACTCGATCAGGTATACCCACCAAAGGGCGGCGTCCTTGGTCCTCTTGGCCATGTCCTCGACCCCCGGTAGGGCCTCGATTATTTCGAGCATCGCCTCCTGTGCCACCTCGAAGTCCGATTCGAGATAATGGCCAATGGCAATCCCCTTCATCTCCCGCAGATCCCGTATCTCCTCCTGCAGCCTCCTGGTGTTTGCTCCGAACCTGTCGACGAAGTCCACAAGCGTTATCAGATACACCATCCGATCCTCGTATGCCGAGAACACCCCCTTTATTCGGTGGTAGACCTCCACGTCCTCGATCAGCCTACTCTGCGTCATATAGAGCACCATGTTGATCACCATGTCGCCCCCGTAGGGGTTGTCGCTCCCGAAGAAGCCCGCCTTACCCAGGTTCGGGGCTCCCCCGTCGGTTATGGTCCTGCCCCTTTCGTAGTCCCAGGCAATGATCCGGGGGATCCTGTGCGGAAAGGCGTTTAGGTTCCAGGCCATCACCCCAGAGCCCTGCCTTGCGATGACGTACCTGGAGACGCACCCCAGTGCCTTCTCCACGCTGAACGGGATGTAGGGGGTGAAGACCGGGTCGGGGAAATCGGGCTCGATCTCCACCCGGTAGTACATACTGACGTAGTCGAATCCGCCAGGGCGGGCCAGGACCGCGGGGGCATCGTTGGGAAAGGCTTCCTGAACCCTGGAGCAGACCCAGGCACTCGCCACCGGGGCCCAGATGGCCATGACGCTCTCGTCATTGTACCCGCCGGCCCCGTCGGCTATCCTATCGTGCATCCAAAGGTCCTGCTTGGGGGTAAACAGGTAGTACTCCGCGGTCAGGAACATGAGCAGGTCGAAGTCTTTCATCTCCTCGTAGCTGCGGGGGAAGTACTGCCTGACGTACTTGACATTCATCTCCCTCCCCCAGCCCTGGTCCAGCGCGGGCACCGAGACGAAGTCGATCAGAGGCTCCTTCTGGAAGAGGGCCTCGAGGTCGCTCCTGCCGTTAACGGCGCCAATCAGGAGTGCGTTGATCCTCTTGCTGGCCCCCACCGGAATGACGAGAAGTGCTAGCATGGAGATGGCAATGAGGGCCGGGATTTTCACGTTTTCAACAGGTTGGACCGTGCTGATATACATTTGGTCGATCTCGGGACCCGGGACTGCCCTCGTAACACTTATGTTCGTATCGTTCCCCGATGTGGTGTGCGTCAGGCCTTCCTGCTCCTGGTCTTGGTTCTGCTGGTTTGCCGCCCCGTGGCGGGGAGAAGTGTGAGGGCGGATCCGCACACCGGCAGGGTCAGGGTCATCTACGCCGGCAAGATCGTGGGGAGCCCCTTCCCGGTGCTAAGCCTAGAGCCCTCCCTCTCCTGCACCGCGGTCATTGCAAACACGAAGACGGCTCGCCCCGAGCAGATACAGCGCAGCCTTCGCCACTACTTTCCCCGCACGTACTCCAGGTACCTCGAGCACGACGTTATGGTGCTCTGCGGTGCCCATGTGATGTGCTTCCGCGCCGAGCACAGCCACTGGTTCAAGGAGGGCGTGCTGGAGGGCGGACAGGGCCTGGTAATGCTCGGGGGAGCGGAGAGCTTCACGGCGGGGGGGTGGTCGCCCACTGAGGTCCACGACGTTTTGCCCTGCGATATGCTGGACCTGGACCTCCCCCAGTCAGGGGGCACGGTCCAGGTTATCAACCCCGAAGACGAATTCTTGAGAAGCCTGCCGATGGACAGGCTCGGCACCTACGGTTACTTCTCATCCTGCAACAACGTCCAGCCCCGCAGCAGGGCCAACCACGCCGCCGTCCTGGCCCGGCCGATGCTGACCATGCCCTTTTTGATGTGGTGGGACATAGGTGAGGGGAGGACGATCGCGCAATCCGGGGGGTGGCAGCCCGCGGCGGGCAACGTCTTCAGGGGCTGGGAGTATTACGGGGACTACGCCATCAACATGATGCTCTTCCTCGCCGGGCGGAAGCTGCCCGATGACATAGAGATGGTCTACCTGGTCAGGAGGAGGATGAGGGAGGTGAACGACGGGCTGAACATGCTCTACAGCCTTATAGACATGGTGGAGAAACTCGGCGGGTCGGGCTACAGGCTGAACCAGGTCGTCGCCGAAATCCATGGGGAGAGGGAGAGGGCAATCGATTTCTACGTGGAGGCGGATCTCGACGAGGGCCTCGGAGCGATGGATGCGGTGCTGGAGATGGTGGAGGAGGCGATGGGCGAGGCGATACGGGCCAGGGACCAGGCGGCCTTCTGGATATTCCTCACGGAGTGGGCCGTGGTGTCGGGCACATCGATGCTGGCCGGGGTTTTGGTCTGGGTGCTGATGGTGAGAAGGATGCTTTACAGGGAGGTCAAACAAACTCGGCTGAAGCCATTTTAAGGATCCCGGATTGCTGCAACCCATATTTACCCAGACGCACCAGGGGATGTGAATAACCGGTTCACCGTGGCCGTCCCCATTCGGGCGATACCACCTTTACATCGTTCAGCCGGGGATGCGGGACTAACTTGACCTTCTGGTCGTTGACACCTGCCTGTAGATCTTCCGACGGACCATCAGCGTCCAAAGCGCGAACCCGCAGATCATACCGGTGGCCGTCACCACAGTCCACTGGGTGACGTAGATCCAGAGGAAGGTCTCGTCCTTCAGACTAACCGAGTCATCGGTTATGGCCCTCAGCTCGGCCAGCGCGAGGTCGACCCTCTCCTGCGCGGCCTCAAGCTCGTTCTTCATGTAGAGAAGCTTCGAGTCCCTGACCGTATCATCCGTTCCCAGGACCCTCATCTCCAGTTCGATGGTCCTGCCCCCGAAGCTCGAGACGAAGTCGATGACGGAGTACACCATGCCCCTCAGGTCATCGTAGTAGCCGTAGCTAGTCCTGAGGTTGTGGAAGACGGGGATGTCCTGGATGGGCTCCCTCCCGGTCCCGTGCCTGATCCAGTTGACCAGGACATCAAGGCCGTAGGGGTTCTCGCTGACAACGTGGGTCTCGGCGGGCATGTCCCATCCCCACCAACCGTGCCTGAGGTTGTCGCTCAGCGACCAGGTGAGGCCCTTCCCGTACTCCCAGGACATCAGGTATGGCACCTCGGGCGCGATCTCGGGGTGGTTCCCAACGGACCAGATCCAGACAAGGGCCCCCGGCCTCTGGAACATGAGGTAGCCCCCGCCACCCACGAAGTTCTCCAGCCCCAGGCCCAGGAAGGGGGTGAACACGGGCGGCGTCTCCCTGTTCAGCCTGACGCGGAATGACCCGCTGTAGGGGGTCCCGATCTTCATGCTGAGCTTCTCGACCCCAAGCCCGCCGGAGTACTCCGCGACCCTGATGCCGTCGTTGGGGAAGCAATCGGAGAGCTCGGAAAGGAGGAAGGGGAGGAAGCAGAACTGGTGCTTGCTCAGGAGGCTGTTCATCGTGGTCGCGCCGACCTCGCCCTCCTCGATTGCCCTTTTCATCCAGCGTATCCCGTCGTCGCCGAAGTACGAGACCACGGGGCTGTCGAGGATCAAAAAGTCGTAGTCCACAAGCTGGCCGTAGGTCCTGGGGAAGTACATCCTCACCGATCGCAGGATCCTCTCGCCGAATACCCCCGACCAGCCCGACTCGTAGAACCGCGAGGGCACGTAGTGACCGGTTATGGAGGGCTCCTGCCTGAACCAGCTGATGTAGGGTGCCACCTGGTTGTCGACGGCCCCCAGGCACATCACCCTCACGGGCTCCTCCTCCTCGGCCCCGACCGTCCTTATCTGGGCAGACAGGAGGAGCAGGCATATCAGCGCGAGTCTGGCTTCCAGGTCAGCCAAGCCTCCGAACAGGGGTATCCGTACAGGGCAGACCGACCAGCCTCTTCAGCTCTATGAGCTCGACCCTTTGGGGAACCTCCTCTGGGACCTCTACCAGTATCGACACCTTCTCTATTTGAAATTCGGGGGTAAACCAGTTGCTGCCATCAAGTCCCCTTGGCTTGCTCAGGGAGAGGTCGCCCGCCATCCCGCGGGTATCGGTCACCCTGTCGACCTTCTCGTCGTGCACAAAGACAAGCTCCATGTCCCGGGTGGGCTGCACGTCGAATTCAATCATGCCTGCGCTCAGCTGCACGGGACTTCGGAAGGCATCCATGGTGTTCTCGGGGCAGGCTCCCGAGTCACCCCGGTGTGCGATCACCATTTTCACGCCAAAGTGATAAAAATCTCCCACTTAAATTTGTCAGAGGTTACCTATCGATTTTGGCCGGACGCTATTCCTGGCGCGGTCTCCATTTCAGCGACTCGGCCCCCGAATGGATCGGTATCAACCGAAAAGCGATCTCCTCTCCAGGCCAACTCCCTCGGGCAGGCGCCTGGACATTTTGACCCAAAGGAAACTCGCCGTGAGCTTCATCCCACCTGTGATTCGAAGGTTAACCTCCCCCGCGGCACGGAGCTTTTGCATCGTCGCACTCGAGATACCAATTTCTGCGTCCAGTTTGGAATCATCCCGGGGGCCAACGGTGCGTGTTGAATCCAATACCACGTTCCCGGCCTCTATCCCGCCCAGGCTGGCCCGGACGTCAAGGAAGGTGATCTTTACGGTGGCCCTGGAGGGATTGGTCACCGTGATGGGAACCTGGAAACTGTAGAAAAGGGGGTCTCCGGGTCAGTTACAAATATTTAGTTAAAGAGTATTATTTACACCATTTGGAGGCAGCGATTCCCCCGCACCTTGACAGTAGGCCGGGAAGGACGAAAAGGATGAGGATGGGCAGGCAAGCCTCCGGTATGACAGAGCCCTGGATCCTGAAATCGTGCTGGCCGTTTAGGTATTCGGCGTAGACTGAGATGTGGGTCGAGTTGGAATTTATGGCGGGTACTACGGGGGAGCCATCTACATAGATGGTGAGCGTGCCGATAAGGAGGTCGCCAGGGTAGGTGGCGTTGAAGAATGCAGGAATGTCCGGCGTCCCAGTCGAAGAGAAGCCAAATTCGTCAGGTTCGTTTGAATAGTAATTAGATATTCCAGAGTTAGTATTTACTGATACTATGCCCCCCGCGTCGGTTGTGAAGCCGAAGCTCTGGCTACCGAAGGCGTAGACCTTTTGATCGAAGGATCCGATGTACATCCTCCCATCCGCGACGGCGGGGGAGGAGTAGATAGTGCCCCCAGTTTTGTATTCCCAGATGAGCGTCCCGGTCTCAGCGTCCAGGCAGTGGACACGGCCGTCAGTTGTCCCGAAGTAGACCGTTTCGTTGGTCAGGGCAGGCGAGGAGGTTATGGATGATCCAGCGTCGTACTGCCAGATGGGCTCACCGGTGGTCGCTTTGAGGCAGTAGAAAGTCCTGTCGCTCGAGCCCACGTACAGCCTCTCATAGGCAACGGCGGGAGAGGATAGAACGGTGTCACCCGTGGTGTAGTTCCAGACCTGTGTTCCGCTGATGGCATCAAGGCAGTATACTTTCTTGTCTAAGGAGCCGAAATAAACGTAGTCGCCATAGAGCGCCGGGGAGGAATGGATGCCAGCGCCGGCCTGAAATTGCCAAAGCAACCCACCATTGGACGCATCCAGGCAGATCAGTCTGCGGTCTGTGCAGCCGACGTAAACGCGACCATCGTCCACTGCAGCGGAGCTGTCATCGAAGTTGTCCTTGGCCTCAAACCTCCAGATCAATCCCCCGGTTTCTGCATCGAGGCAGTAGAAGTAATAGTCCCATGACCCGATGTAAACCCTGCCATCTTGGACCGCAGGCGAGGAATCTACGTAATAGCCAGTCCTGGTGTCCCAGACCAGCGATCCCGTGATGGCGTCGAAGCAGTAGACCCTGAAGTCGGACGAGCCCACGTAGACCCTGTATTCGACAACCGCCGGTGAGTGGACGGTCTTGCCGATCGTATAGTTCCAGAGCTTTACCCCGGAGGTGGCGTTGAGGCAGTAGAAGTTACCATCGCGGGAGCCGAAAAAAATCCTGCCAATTGATAATGCGGGGGATGAGATAACGCTGTTACCCGTTGTGTATGTCCATAGGGTGTAGTTCTTGGTTGGCCCGGGTTCATAGGTGTAGCCCGAACGGTGGATGTCGTGTCTCGACATGGGCCAGTGCCGACCTTGAGGTTCCTCGTCGCCAAAGGCGTATAAATGACCGGATGTTGATAGAATATACAGTACACCGCCGGCAATAGCGGGGGAGTGCATAGACTGGTTACCCATTATATGGCTCCATTTTTGCTCACCGTCAATCGCATCCAGACAGAGGAGTTTGCCATTGTAGGTGTTTACATAGACCTTACCGTCCGCCACTACAGGTGATGAATGTACCCAGAAACCGGATGATAGGGTCCAGATCTCCACTCCGGTTTCTGCATCGAGGCAGTAGATACCATCGTCTCCGAAGTAAACCCGTCCCTCGGCAACGGCCGGGGAAGAACGGATGCCACCCGTGGGCGCTCCAGCCGAGTACTTCCAGATCTCCTCCCCCGTTCCAGCGTCAAGACAGTACAACCAGTCATCCATTGAGCCAATATAGACCCTTCCTTCGGCAACGGCCGGGGAGGATGTAACCTCGCCACCCGTGGTATAATTCCACACACTTGCCCCCGTCTGGGCATCCAGGCAGTATATATTATTGTCATCAGATCCGATATAGACCCTGCCCTCGACCACGGCGGCTGATGACCTTATGCCCCCAGCGGTTGTGAAGTTCCAGATCTCCGTCCCGGTGGCGGCATCTATACAAAAGGCGATTCCTTTCTCTGGTTCATCTCCCCCATGACCGCCAACGTAGACCCTCCCATCGACGATAATGGGAGAGGTGTAGAGCTTTATCTTTTTAGGTGTATTAAAATTCCAGATCCTATCCCGGGTCTGGGCATCTGTGCAGTATAGGAACCTCATATATCCACCGATGAATATCATGCCGTCGGCAATGCTAGGAGCACCCCACCATTGGTGGATGGGGTAATGCCAGACGTATGCTCCCGTGGAGGCATTCACACACAGGAAGTAGTCGTTAAGGGTTAGGACATATGCATAACCCCCAGATACAGTGGGGGAGATACGCTGGTCTTCTACAAGCGGCCCTACGTACTCCACCCAAAGGGTATTGTTGGTTTCTGGTGCGGCACTGGGGGTATGGCCGGTGTTGGCTGGATTGTGTCGAAATGTGGGCCATTCCTCTGAGGGGGAACTGGCATTCGCCCAACTAGGCTGTAAGAATGCAAGGAGTAGCAGGAGAACGAGGCAGATAATTCCCCTGTATGAGCTACTCTGAGCAGCAGGGTTATTGGTCTGTATCCGTCGTGACCCACGGTATTCGTGTCCATTTTGCCCAGGCAATCCCATTCCCTAGCACCATCATTGCGGGGAGGTTTTCATCCCTTTAATCTTTGACGTGAGATCCGGGCTTTTAATCGCAGTAGTAATTTGTAGAGATGTGACACCAGGCCACTTCCAGAATAGATTTATGCTCTGGGACCGGATTACTGTCATATGGAGATCGCCAGGCGGCCGTGGTACATCGTTCTGTTTCTGGCCCTGGCCGCAATGCCGATCGTAGCTGGAGATGCAGACAGGGTCAGGGTCCTATACATCGGGGAGCCCCTGGGGTCCCCGCTGCCCTACTTCGTCGCCCTGATCAACGACCCGTTCTTCGACGTCACCCCGGTGCAGGCCTTCACATACAACCTGCCCGACGACATCGCGTGGAGGTCGGTGAGGCGCTACATGCCGCGCAACTACGAGCTGCTATCATCATACGACGCAATAACCCTGGTATACGCCGATGCCAAGCTCTTCAGGCCCGAGTGGAGGTCCTGGTTCACATGGGCCGTCCCCGACGGGGTGGGGTTTACCTTCACGGGTCAGGATGTGGAAAAGCACCAGTTCCTCTGGGAGTGGCTGGATTCCACCGTCGGGGAGGTCATCCCGTTGGTCCGCCCCGGGGTGACCCACTACGGCATGGGGGAGGACCCCGGAGTGATCAGGGTCACCAGGCCTGGGCACCCGCTGATGGCCTACCTCCCCTGGTCCGAGATCGGAAGGCACGGCAGCTTCTACGACACCACCCAGATAACGGCCAAGCAGGGGAGCGAGACCATCGCGGAGCTCAGGACGACCTTCGGGAAGTCCTACCCCTTCCTGGTCTGGTGGGAGGTTGGCGAGGGCAGGTCCCTGTCAATAATGACGCGCTTCGCCGAGGACCACCGCAACCCCTCTGACCCCTTCTTCGACTGGCCCTACCTGGGGGACTTCTCGGCAAACTACCACCTCTACGTCGCCGGGAGGCAGATTCCCGAGGACGTGGAGGTTCTGCACCTGATCCGCACGACCACCGTCGAGGCCTGGAGGGTGAAGAACACCCTGGTCAGCAGCATCGACTTCATCGCCAAGCTCGGCGGCAACACCGGGAGGCTGGAGGACATGCTTGGGGAGGCCGACGAGAAGCTGCTGGAGTCCAGGAGGATGTACCTGGACTACGAGTTCCAGGAGAGCCTGGCATTGCTTGAGGACATGACCGACGACATTGACGAGATCGTCATCGCGACCATCGAGGTCAAGGACCAGACCTTCATGACGATATACCTGGTGGAGTGGTTCGTCATGATGTCCACGGGAATGGTGACGGGCGTGGTGGTGTGGACGCTGATGGTGAGGAGGAGGCTGTACAGGGAGGCGGGGAGCACGAGGGCGGCCTTGGATTGCTGAAACCGCCATGAGATAGAATTTCATTCGCGATGAGGCCCCTCTCGACTGCGGTAAAGTTGAAGCAATCGTAATGCAACATTTCATCGATGGGTATTGCTGGAAGAATCTTCATCTCCGGGGGATGTGCAGGACCGGGTTCGCCATCCCAGGATCCAGATTGGGGCAAAAAATGGTTCCCGTACCTGAGCCCATGCCCGGGTATCACCCTGCACCTACTTCCTGCCCACTTCGCCATTGTATATCTTTACCGCGGCCAGGCTCGTGCGCCACCTGCCCCCGGTCTTGATGGCGGGGATCTCCCCCTGCATGCATCGAACCGCGAGGTATTGCTCGCCGTAGGGGGTCTGACGGGCGACCAGCTTGAGGGGAAGAAGCTCGTCCTCCGAGGTGCCGACCTGGTCCAGCAGGTCGACGAGGCTGGAGCCCATGGCAACCTTTAGCAGTCCCTCGAGGGAACCGAGATCGCCCCGGGCGGCCAAGTTAAGAGATGCGAGGTAATCCCCTCTGTTCCGGGGCAGAATGTGGACGGGCGGCCAACTGTGCCTCAGGAAGTGCAGGTTCAGGAGCAGCCTCCCGGTCCTGCCGTTGCCGTCCCTGAAGGGGTGGATACGCTCGAGGTTGAAGTGCATCCAGGCCCCGGTCCTGAACACGTCCTCGCCCTCGAGGTCCATCTGGCGGTAGCGGGACTCCCACTCCTCCATCTCGCCGACGACCTTCTCCATCCTCGGGGGGGTGTACCCGGCTCCCCTGATCCTGAAGTTCTCCCGCCGCCACCTGCCAGCATCCGGGAGGATGTGGAGGAACACGCCCTCGTGGAGCTCCAGGGCGGTTCCCAGGGTGATCTCCTCCTTCAATCGCTGGTAAAGCCCCCGGAATGCCCTCTCGTGCTGCAGCGTCTCCAACACTTCCCTGACCGGCTTCCCTCCGACCGTCTTCCCCTCCAGGAGAATTCGCCGGGCGTCATCGTAGGTTACCGTACTGCCCTCGATCGCGTTGGTGCCCCATGTATTCAGGGCAGCGGTGCGCTTCAAGACGGAGTCCTGCAGCGAGCCCAGGGGGCCCCTCTCGAGGAGCCGGGATCTGAGTAGGTTTAACACGTTTTGATTCATAAAATCATATAAGTCTATTAAATAAATATAAATTTATCCAAAAAAAGGCGTAAAATCATATTAATGGGCCGGGCAGAATTGTCCACACATCATCTGACCAATCCCGGTGGTATCCGGACAGCGGGTCGGGGGGAACTAGAGTCCCTCGAGCATGCCCCTGACGAATCCCAGCGTTTTCTCCACATTGACGTCGATCTCGTCCAGCTCCCTTCCGCCCACGCACTCCACGTATAGCGGGCCCCTGAAGCCGTTTCGAACAAGCCCGCCGAGGAAGGTCTCGAAGTCCACCAGCCCCTTCCCGGGCGTCACTATGACATCGGGCTTGCCGTCGACGATCACGCAGTCCTTGATGATGCAGGCCCTGACGGCAGGAGCGACCCTGGCGACGTCGTCCTCTGGCCTGAGCTCCCCCTTTGAGTAGTAGATTATGTTTCCAGGGTCGTGGCATATGCCGAAGCTGGGATGCCCGACCCTCCCGTTGGCCCTGAGCAGGTCATCGGGGGTAAGGGTGATTCCTCCGTGGGGCTTCAAAACCACATTAACACCCATCTCTTCCGCCCGGGGGGCGGCCCGGCGCATCAGCTCGTAGTAGTCGTCGTAGTACTCTTCCTTCCCCGTACCACAGTCCAGCAGCCAATCGATGCCCAGCTCCGCAGCGTTCGAGATCAGCCTTTTATAATCCTGTACAGCGGCCTCCAGCCCCATGTCCAGGTTAGTCCTGCCGAGGAGCATGGATGGCCGGAGCCCGGCGTTTTCGACGATTCTCCTGGCCTCGGCCACTTCGTCAGCGCTACTGTCGGACCTGACAGCTACCTGTCCATCGTTCGAGAATACCGCCACGTCCGTGTAGCCGGCAGAGGCTATCCGCCTGCAGGCCTCACCCAGTGGCAGGGAGGAGTACGGCCTGGTGGTGCAGCCTATAGTTAGATCCATCTGGGGTCGCTCCCGAAAGTCTCTCTGGTCGATGAAGGGCTGAGCCGTATATAATGGATACGCTTATTAGCCCGCCCTCGCCCGCATCCACGGGAGTCATCGATGGCTGCCGGTCTGCTTGTGATTGGAGTGGGGCTTGCCCTGTCCTTCTACGTGGCCTGGTGTCTCGGGGCAAATGACGCCGCGAACCCGACGGAGTGCGCCGTGGGGTCGGGGGTTCTATCCCTGAGGAGGGCCCTCGTCCTTTTCTGCGTCTTCGTGGCCCTGGGAGCTATCCTGCAGGGCTTCATGGTGATCAAGACCATCGGTAAGGGAGTTGTGGAGGAGGTCACCGTCCTTGGATCCCTCTGCGTGGTCCTCTCCGCCTGCCTGTGGATAACCTTCTGCACCTGGAGGGGCCTGCCCGTGTCGACCACGCACTCGATCATCGGCAGCGTCCTCGGGTACGGGGTAGTCAGGGGCGGGCTGGGGGGAGTTAACTGGGCCGTCTTCGGGGGGGTCGGGCTCAGCTGGATCGCCTCGCCCCTCGCGGCGGCTGCCCTGGCCTACCTGCTCTACAGTTTATTAGCGAGCTCGCTTCCCAGGCTGGAGCACGGGGAGCTGTACACGAGGGCCCTGCTGGTCTTTTCCCTCTGCTTCTCCGCCTACGCCTTCGGGGCAAACGACGTCGGCAACGCGACGGGGGTCTTCCTGTCCATCACCTCCGAGCTGGAGTCGATCCCCAGGGAGCTCCTCATGCTGGGGCTAGCGCTCCTGGGTACGGCGGGAATCGCTGTGGGGGCATTTACATGGGGATACAGGGTAATAGAGACCGTGGGTCACAGGATAACCAGGCTGGACCCGGTCATGGGGGGAGCCGCGGAGCTCAGCAACGCGGTATCGGTATATTTATTCACCACCATCCCGTACATGTTATTTGGTTGGGGAATGCCGATATCGACGACCCTCGCGAGCGTCGGGTCGATAATAGGGGTCGGGGTGTCAAAGGACAGGGACACCGTGTCCTCCAGGATCATATTGAAGATATTGGGCGCCTGGGTGTTTACCGTGCCCTGCGCGGCCGTGCTCTGCGGGGCGATATACACCCTGCTCAACGGGGTTCTGTAGGTGAGGAAGTGAAGAGATCTGGAAGCTTGGGGATCTGGCTTGGAAGGGAGAAGGAGAAGGAGATACTGAAGCTCTGCGCGGGCCACTTCGATCTGATCGTGGAGACTGTGGAGAGGATGAGGGATTCCGTTGCGGCCTTCCACGAGGGAGACCTGAACCGGGCGAGGCAGCTGGCCCGGGATTCATCCAACACCGAGAAGGGCGCCGACGAGGTCAAGAAGAAAATCCTTGACGACCTGGGCAAGGGCGTGTTCCACCCGATAGACAGGGACGAGATCCTGCGGCTTGTACTGGAGGTCGACAGCATCGCCAGCAACGCGAAGGCCTCGGTGGGAAAGCTCGCCATGATCCCCAGAAATATGATGCCGGATACGCTGACCGGCGAGCTGGCCGGGATGGCGGAGAGGCTGGTGTCGACGGTCCACGTTATGAGGAGTGCCTTTTCAGCCCTGGTGGGTGGCTCGGGAGACGTCTTTGGCCTCTGCCAGGAGGTGGAGAACCTTGAGGAGGAGATCGACGAGTTCAGGGGCGGGCTGATCGGGGAGCACTTCCTGCCCTGGTGCCAGGAACCCAGCCGGGCGGGACTTTGCATCATCCTCAAGGAGGCGATGGACAACATGGAGAAGGTGGCCGACCAGGCCGAGGACGTGGCCGACGTGATAAGGAGCATCGCGATTCTATCAAGCTAGCCGGGAAGGAAAGGCAAACACCTTCCCTGATGATCGATACAGGCACCTTCGCAGTCCATCGACTCCCGCATGCAGTGGTTTTTCTCCTCCATTGCTAGGAAGTTCAAGGTGGCCTTAATCATCCGAATGCGGATCATCTAAAAACCCCGTTTCGGGTTTTTGTTCTCATTGGCGTGGGGAGAACCGGCGAATGTTAGACACATCTCTTCGGGAAGCGCCTCCGGGACCTGCCCGTCAGGGTGTCGTTCCACCACCGGGCCCTGAAGTGCTGGTACTGGACCAGGCGGCACATAATCACCCACCCCATACCGTGGGTCACCGCCGGTTTTGCCACCGGCTGGAGTGTGAGGTCCACGGTCCTGGCCCTGGGGGCGTTGTTCATCACCGAGTAGGAGCCGTCCACGCAGCTCACCTTCTGGTCGTAGCCCTGGCTCTGGGCGATTATCTCGTTGTTAGCCGCTGTGAGCCTGAACCTGAACCGGTCCTGGGCGTCCTTGAATATCTCGAACCTGGGTCCGGCCGTAGCCTCCTCGCCCCGGGTGAGGTCGACGTGCTTCGCATCGGGGGCGTTTCGCACCACCGAGGCTATGCCCTCCAGGCAGCCCGACTTGGAGCCGTAGCCCTGGCTCTGGGCGATTATCTCCCCGTTGGGGGCGACGAGCCTGAACCTGTGTCGTTCCTGCGAATCCCTGAAGATCTCGAACTTGGCCTCTGGCAACGGGCGTTCCCTTGCGTAGGTCCTATTTATACTTAATCCCGGATTTATGGTGCTCTGACGGTTCTGCAGAACATATGACCGTTTGAAGGAGGGTTTTGCCAACTCCTACGGCGGATCCCTTCCCTCAAGCTCTCCGACTACATCAAGAATGATGTCTAACCCGGCATCTGCGAGGTCCTGCGTTATAACTAGAGGCGGGAGGAGCCTGAGGACGTTTCCGTAGTGTCCGCCCAGCTCGGTTATGACACCCCGCCTGAAGGCCTCCGCCCTGACGTCTCTGGCAATCTCCGGCCAGGGCTCCTTGGTCACCGCGTCCTTCACGAACTCGATCCCAATTATGAGCCCGGCACCCCTGACGTCCCCGACGAATTCCAAGTCACTCGTGTCCTTTTCCAGCCTCCCAAGCAGGTGATCCCCGAGCTCCGCGGCGTGTTCGGGCAGGTGGTGCTCCTGTATGAAGCGCAGGGCGGCGGCGCCGGCAGCCATCGCGGTGAGGTTTCCCCGGAAGGTGCCGATGTGGGCCCCCGTGTCCCAGGTGTCAAGCCCGGACCGGTACACGATCGCGGAGAGGGGCAGGCCGCCCCCTATACCCTTCGATACCGTCATTATGTCGGGCCTGGCCCCGGAGAGCTCGCAGGACCACATCCTCCCGGTCCTCCCGACACCCGCCTGGATCTCGTCCAGGATCAGCGGGATCGAGCGCGACCTGGCGATCTCCTCGACCCTGGGGAGGAACCCGGGAGGGGGAACTATGGAGCCCCCCTCCCCCTGCACCGGCTCGACGATCAGGGCGGCCGGGTCCGTTACCCCGGAGTGGGGGTCATCGAGGAGGGATCCCAGGTAGTCCGCGCACCGGATGCCGCAGCCGGGGTGCTCGAGCCCCATGGGGCACCTGTAGCAGTAGGCGTAGGGTGCGAAGTGGACCTCGGGGAGCATCGGCAGGTAGTCCGCCTTGTGCCGCCTATCGCTGGTCACGGAAAGCGCCCCGGAGGTCATGCCGTGGTAGCCGCCCGTGAAGGCGAGTATGCCGGGTCGCCCGGTGTTGAACTTGGCGAGCTTGATCCCGGCCTCCACGGCGTCCGAGCCAGTTGGTCCGCCGAACAGTACCCTGCAGTTCCCGCTGAGGCCACCCGGCGCGGAGGAGGCTAAGAGCTCGGTGATTTCGGAGCGCGCGGAGTTTGGGAAGTCCAGGGAGTGGGTCAGCCTGCCCGCCTGGTCCCGGACGGCCTCGACCACCCTGGGGTTGCAGTGGCCCACGGAGAGGGCGCCGGCACCGCCGAAGAGGTCGATGTATGTGTTACCGTCAGCGTCCCGCACCGTCGCCCCTCGCCCGGACTCGAAAGCCGCGGGGAGCCCGCGTGGGTAGGAGACCGCGTTCCCCTCCAGGGTACGCTGCTTTTGCAGAAGTACCCTCGATCTGGGCCCCGGCGGCATTACTAGTATCTCGGGGGCCACCTCGTAGCTCAGTGAACGGAGGTCGGATTCGGTCATTTCAAGGGTAAAGCTGGCTGCAATGACTTAAACCTTTATGTCATGAATGGGGCCTCTTGGCGGAGCCTGCCCATTTTCCTCGTATGCCCCATCAACGTCTATCATCCTTAGAATCGCTCCATTCGTCGGGGCCCAGCTTATGGCCAACAGCTTTTTGTAGAAGCGGGGATAATTATTGGTGGGTAAGGAAATGGTAAGTGTTACTTTCTACGGCGGGGTGGGCGAGATCGGGGGCAACAAGGTACTCGTCGAGGACGGGGAGACCAGGGTTTTTCTCGACTTCGGGATGCCCTTCGGGGCAAAGGGGAGGTACTACTCCGCGCCGTTTCTCTCCCCAAGATGCGAGGAGGCCCTGCTGGAGTTCGGTTTCCTCCCCGACATTGACGGTCTCTACGAGTCGGACCCTGCCGAGCAGTCGGTGGATGCCGTCTTCCTTTCCCACTCCCACATGGACCACTCCTCTTATATCACCTTCCTGAAGAGGTCCATACCGGTCCACTGCGGGGAGTGTACAAAGACGATACTGGACTCCCTCCGGGAGATGGGTCCCAAGCGGTTCGAGTTTGACCTGACCGGCATCGACCTGAGATCGTTCAGGACCGGGGACAGGGTCAGGGTCGGCAGCGTGGAGGTGGAGCCCGTCCATGTTGACCACAGCGTTCCCGGTGCATATGGATTCGTCATCCACACCTCTGAAGGAACCATAGTCTACACCGGCGACTTCAGGGCCCACGGGACCGCGCCCCAGCTAACCAGGGACTTCGTCGAGGCGGCGAAAAAAGCGGATCCCATAGCCATGATTACCGAGGCCACGAACACGACGGGAGCATCTCCCTCCTCCGAGCCAGTCGTGGAGGAGAAGCTAACGGGGGTGATAGGGCAGGCCAGGGGGCTGGTGCTGGCGGACTTCGCCAGGGCCGACGTTGACAGGATCCGGTCATTTTACAGCGCCGCCAGGGCCACTGGAAGAAGGCTGGGAGTCAGCCTGAAGCAGGCCTACCTGCTGAGGGAGCTCTGCAGGGACCCCCATCTATGCGTTCCCGGCGCGGACGACGAGGGCATACTGATCTTCAAGAGGAGTAAGAAGACCTACTACAAGTGGGAGAGGGAGATCCTCGACTCCCACGACAATGTCGCCGACTCAGAGGAGATGGGGGAGATGCAGGGGGAGGTGGTGCTGGCCTGCTCCCTCTATAACATGGAGGAGCTTGTCAGGATCAAGCCCTCCGGGGAGAGCTGCTACATACTCTCGGGCTCGGAGCCATTCAACGAGGAGATGGAGATCGACTTCGCGAAACTACTCAACTGGCTCAGGCACTACGGCCTGCCGCAGTACCACATCCACGTCTCTGGACACATAATGCCACTGGAGCTGAGGGATGTCATAAAGGAGATAGAGCCGAAGAAGGTCTTCCCGATACACACCGAGGACCCGGGCCTATTTACTAAGTTCTGCAGGACAGTTGAATGTAATTTCCTGGCTCCAGGGATCGGTCAGACCTACGAATTATAACACTCAACTTCTGGCCGGGGTATATTCGAATTGGAGCTATAATTCTTGAAGAAGACTTTCAATTAAATCGAGAGTGTAAATTTGATTTATGTCAAATATTGTTTACCAAGTGGTCAACCATAAATCCCTCGTTCCTGGACCCGAGATGAGGAAGGAAGGTCAAAAAATTCCCGGAAGCCTCTCGGAGAGCAGCTCTGTGCTGTTGGGTGGTTAACCGGGTATGTCTACGCGGTCCCAGCTTCGTTTCATTGAATATGGTAATATCACCGCCAATATCTATAGACACAGCGACGGATATCCGGAGGGATTTATACCTGACTTCCTGGAATTCCTGCACTGGTACACAGGAAACCCTGCCCCCAGGTCCCTGAATGACTTGTCCTATGCCTCTGCTAATTGGATTTATTGGAGCAAGATGCAGCTACAGCATTACGATAGTGGGGGAATGCAGTACAGTAAACTGGGTTACGGTATCCTACCCGATAATGCCATCCAGCCGGATGTCGAATACCTGTATCAGTTTGATGGTGAGGTCCTGATGGTGTCTGAACATCTTTGGGGCGGCGATATTTCAGGCTGGGAATCGGTTCCCTGGGCTTTTACCGGAAATTTGTTGCAGGTACGCAGGAAGTTTGCAGCGGAAATCATCCCCTTAAAGGTTGGCGGCGATTTAAGGGTAGGAGTAAGGGGTGGCAAAAACTGAGTAGGAGCTGTGTAGGTATAGGATCTGTTCTTTTCAGTGTTTATTGGTACAACAGATCCGGTTTACCTAGGCAATCGGTGAAGAAATCCCTATCTAGAAGCTTGGCATCATCAACCGATATTAGCAGCTCGTCGTTATACGCATCCTCGACATAAAAGAGTTTAACGACAATGCCCGCTCAAACAGAACGAACCCCGTGTCTCATCGCCCCTAGGTCAAGGTAAAGGTCGAGATTCCACTTTTTTTCGAACTCCTCTTCCCAGCCGTCCTTTCCATACTTCTTGTCATCGTCGAGAAAGACCCTTCCCCGCTTCGACCTGTTCTTATAGAATTCGTGGATTATATCGGGATCAACGATTTGCTTGATCGTATTCAAGATCTCGAGATAGCAACCCGTCTCGTTAACCCGGTCCATTTCATTCGCTAAGCTAAGCAATTTGTTAAAATCGATTTTTTTCGATGCAATCATACGGATGCAAGAATCTTCAATGCCCTCCGGAGTACTGAGTCTTCTCAGGAATATTTCTCCCATGGATGGTTCTTCCTCTACGCTTTCTATTACCGTTAAAGTGTCCTGGCCTTTCACAAGGAAACCCGTGTCCTTGACTGCGAGACTGCCCTCGATCTGCTGGTAGAGAATTTTTTCGATCTCGTCTGGGGTTGTGATAACTTCTTTGAATGGAGAGGTACCAGGATGATACAGTACCTGACCATCCGCTTCATCCTCCATGAATGCCTTGAGCAACCTGTTAAGGACATGCCTGTCTTCACGAACAACCAATATTGGTTTGCGTTTCTGATATCTAACCAGACCATTTTTAGCTAGAATTTTGAATGTTTTCCTAATCCATCGTTCGGAAAGGCCCGTCTCATTTTTTATATCATTCAAGGTCCTGGGAACATCGATGGTCTTCCATACACTAAGAGTACTTTTTCTCAACAGAAATTCTGGATCGATGCCGCGGCTAAGCGATTGAATATGAATCTCTTTGAGCTTCTGCGCCCGGTAATTATCTGAGACGTTGACCTGGGTTTTTCCATTCTTGGTACTCTTAACCACCAAGCCTTCCCTTTCGAGGCCCTCGACAACTGAATATAGAGTCTTTGCGCTATAGGGGAACCTCTCTATCATGTCCCTTATGGTGTTTGGTCTGAGGCTGATGAGAGAGAACACCGCAGATCGGGCATTCATACAAACGGTACTACAATGTACAAATACTTATAAAGTTTTACCATAAATAGTACCGTTTAGGTAATTATCTAATCACGTGGTTTCTTGGAGTTTATGCCCAATCCCGAACTCCATTTTCGTGATATTAGTTAGTCTAATCTATAGGAATAACACATATCTGTATGAGCAAATCTCGGGCTTTGGGACATAATTATTTTGGGTGGGTTTCGGGGTTGTTTTTGAGAGTGGTTTTGAGGCCCTGTGTCCACGTGGCGTAGCTGATCCGGATCAGGTTGTAGATGATTATCCTGGCCAGGA
>Ga0180434_10000394_pt1 | contig 64368 bp, 51 predicted proteins | sample SS_ome_7_FD_132453 | JGI IMG/M metagenome (GOLD analysis project Ga0180434, IMG submission 132453) | Hypersaline lake sediment archaeal communities from the Salton Sea, California, USA - SS_1_D_2 metaG | ecosystem: Environmental > Aquatic > Non-marine Saline and Alkaline > Hypersaline >...
AGGGTCGGGTTTGTGCGGGATGCCGTCGCTTCCCTGGACCAGGTCGAAGTGGTGGGAGATGCCCATCTCCTGGACCACACGCTCCGCCATGAAGGTCATCTTGGTGGTTGCGATGGCCCGAGAGACGGGCTCAAGGCCCTCGAGGCACTCGCTCACGCCCGGGCACAGACGGCTGGATTCTACACAGTGCTCGAAGAAATAGGCTCGGAAAGTCTCTGCAGCGCTCCTGGCCATACCCCGCAACTCCACCGGAAGCAGATCGTTGAAGATTTGGGCGAGGGGCCGGCCGATGTGTGGGACGATCTCGCTCCCGGGACGCCTCTTGCCTCCCACAGCAACGATCCCCTCGTTTACAGCCCGCGATATGTCCTCTCTGCTGTCCACGAGCGTACCGTCCAGGTCGAACACGACCAGATCAACCGCTCCCCTGCATGTCGGGCCTGCCTTCCTCATGGGTGCGAGAGGATAGCAAACCCGCAAGCAAGATGCCAAGGACCTCCGTTTTTTTGGACAAAAGCCGCCCCGAACCTTGACTTTTTTCTTCTAAAATAATCATATAAAGAGTTATCCTCTCTTCTCTTCTGCTCGACAGGTATCATCCTTGGATACTTCATGCTGCGGGATCCAGATAAGCTCGTTCGACCCTCGATGGTTGCGCATATACTTCCCTGTGAATTCTGAACACGAGGAGGCAGTTCGATGAGAGAAGTCGTGATCGCCGGCTATCTGAGAACGGCACAGACGCGCTCCAGGCCCCGGGAACCGGGAAGAGACTGGTTCCACAAGCTGCGGGGGGATGAACTGCTGGCGCGGCTGATGCCCGCCCTGATGGACAGGCTGAACATAAGGCCCAAGGAGTTGGACGATTTCCTCACCGGCTCCGCCATGGGCGTCCATGAAAACTGGACGTGCGGAGGACGGTTCCCCGTATTCCTGGCCAACTTTCCGGAAACGGTGCCGGCAAAGTTCGTGGATCAGCAATGCGGCTCCTCCATGGCTGCAATCCACATCGGTTACATGGAAGTCGCCACAGGCAATGCCGACATCGTCATGGCGAGCGGGTTCGAGCACATGACCCGGGTGCCCATGGGGGCATCTCCGGAGGCCATATCGTTCAACATGTCGTTCATAAGCGAAGAAGAGTACAAGCACTGGGATATCGCGACGACCATGAGCATGGGCTTGACGGCGGAGAAGCTTTTCGAGCAGACCGACTGCACCAAACAGGACATGGATGCCTGGGGCGCCCGGGCCCATCAGCTTGCCACCAAGGCGCAGGGCGACGGCTTCTTTGACGAAGAAATCCTGCCCGTGGAGGCAATGCAGGCCGACGGCAGCATCGTCCTGGTGGACACGGATCAGGCCGTGCGGCCGGAGACGACCGTTGAGGCCATGGCAGACCTGACGCCCGCTTTCAAACCGGAGGGGGGGGTGATCACGTCCGGCAACTCCTCCCCGCTCAATGCCGGAGCGAGTTGCATGGTCCTCATGTCCAAGGAGACGGCCAGGGCAAGAGGCATTCATCCCCTGGCCACCATCCGGTCCATCGGGTTTGCCGGCGTACACCCCACGATCATGGGCCGGGGCCCGGTTCCCGCCTCCGAGAAGGCCCTGAAGATGGCCGGGCTGTCGGCGCAGGACATCGACTACTGGGAAATCAATGAGGCCTTCTGTGTCGTGGCCCTGCACTGCATCCAGGAACTCGGCATCGATCCGGACAGGGTGAACGTCATGGGTGGGGGCACGGCGATCGGCCACCCCCTTGGCGCGAGCGGATGCCGGCTCGTCGGTACCCTGGCCAGGATTCTGAATTTGAAAGATGCCCGGTACGGGTGCGCCAATGCCTGCTGCGGCGGCGGCCAGGGTGTGGCCACGATCATAGAACGGGAAGAGTACGATTGGTAGTGGAAAGCAGGGATCGGGGGTCAGGGGTCAGGCCGCGCCACCTTTCCCCTTCAGGCTTCTGCGGCTCTTGCCGGAGCCTTCGTTGTTGTCCGTCTTGGGGTAGGGCGTGGGGCCTGTTCCCTGACCCCTGATCCCTGACCCCTCTACTTCTCCATACCGGCCTTGTACAAAGGCCCCACGAGGTACGTACAGTGACTTGGGCACTACCCGGAGCTATCCTCTTCCTGCTTGGGCTGATTCTTCTGCTCGGGTACTTCCTCTCCAAGAAGGTGTTCCCGAGCGAGGAGACCGGGGCACACGACGCAGACCCGTCGGGGCGGTCGCCTTGCGACGGATGCAGCGAAGCGGGATGCGGCGGGTTCGCAAGGGCACTGGTGCGGGGCGGCTCCGAAGAGCCCGGGGATAACGCAACAGCCGGGAGCGACATTGCCTGCGAATGTGGCCTGGGGAATGGTGCAAGCCGTCCCCGGGAGATGAAGGCCCTGATTCGATGCGTTGGAAGCCGGGTCCCGCTTCGCTATCGCTACTCCGGGGCCCCTTCCTGCCGGGCTGCCGCAGGCATGGCCGTTCGTCCGAAGGAATGCAGCAACGCCTGCCTGGGATTCGGAGACTGTGTCCCTTCCTGCCCGTCCCGTGCCATCCTGGTCGACAACGGGATCGCCCGGGTGGATCCATCCCGTTGTGATGGGTGCGGGGAATGCGTGGGGTCCTGCCCTGTTGACCTGATTGCCTTGATTCCGGCGGAAAGAGGATTCGGGGTCCTGTGCAAAGAACCTCAGGGGCCGTCACAGGATTGGGCTTGTCCGGAGGGGTGCACCCTTTGCGGTCGCTGTGTCGAGGCCTGTCCCGAGGGAGCTCTCGAGAGTACCGAAGGCGGCATGCCGCAATGGATCGAGGATCGCTGTAACGGGTGTGGGCAATGCGTAGAGGCCTGCCCCCAGAACGTGGTATTCCTTCTCAACGAATCGCCTGATCAGGCTGCGTCGCCCGTATCGTACCGGGCTTGATCATCCCGCCAGTAACAGGTCACGCCACACTGGAGACAACGGCCGGACTCTTTGAGGGCCTCTTCCTCGGTGAGGGTAAGCTCCGACTCTTCGAAGGTATGGATCCTCTCGTCGGCAGGAAGCTCGGGCATGGGGGGCCGACCCTTCTTCTCGATCCCCTCCAGATGCGTGATTTCGCTTTCAGGGAGTCTCTTCTTCTGCATGTCCTCCGGAATGTCCACTTCCTGGCCCGTCAGGTAGAGATGGATCGCGCGGGCGGCCTTCCGGCCGCCTCCAATGGCGTCCACCACGAGGGCGGGGCCGGTGAGGAAGTCGCCGGCCGTGAAGAGATAGGGGATGTTGCTCTGTCCCGTGTCCTCATTGGCTTCCATCGTGCCCCATCGAGTGTAGGTCAACTGCTCGAGCTTATGGCTCTTCTCCTTTTCGATGATGGACGAGTCCGCCTTCTGGCCGATGGCCGCGATGATGGTGTCCACGTCCAGCAAGGTCTCGGAGCCTTCGATCGGGACCGGCCTTCTCCTGCCCGAATCGTCCGGCTCGCCAAGCTCCATCTTGATGTATTCCAGTTGCTTTGCCCGGCCGTTCTCGTCCCCCACGACCCGGCTCGGTGCGGCCAGGAAATGCAGCTGGACGCCCTCTTCCTCTGCAGCCACGATCTCCATCACGTTGGCCGGCATCTCCTTGCGGCTTCTCCGATAGAGCAGGGTGACTTCGGCTCCGAGCCGAACGCTGGTACGGGCAGCATCGATCGCGGTGTTACCGCCCCCTACCACGACGACCTTCTTGCCCACATCCACGGAGATCCCCAGGTCACGCATGCGCAGGAAATCGATCCCGCCCCACACGCCTTCCATGTCCTCTCCTTCGGTCCGCATCTGCGAGCTCACCCAGGCTCCGGCGGCAAGGAAGACCGCCTCGAACCCGGAGGCGAGCAGGAACTCCACGTTGAAGTCCTCGCCGAACCGAACGTTCTTTCGAACCTCCACGCCCAGATCCAGGATGCCCTGGATCTCCCAGTCGAGGATCTTCTTCGGAAGCCTGTACTCAGGGATCCCGTAACGCAACATGCCGCCCAGGTTCGGCATGGATTCGAAAAGGGTCACCTCATGGCCAAGGCGTCGGAGGAAATAGGCGCAACTCAGGCCGGCCGGCCCGCCTCCAATCACCGCCACTCGCTTGCCCGTGTCCGGCCCCTGCGTCACCTCGACCCGCTTGCCCGAATCCATCTCCCAATCCGCCACGAAGCGCTTGAGCATGTTGATCGCAACCGGATCGTCCTCACCGCTCTCCCCACGCCGGCACCAGTCTTCACAGGGGTGCGGGCAAACCCTTCCGCAGACGAGGATCAGGGGGTTTCGTTCCTTCAGGACGCGCACGGCCTCCTCGTAGTTCCCCTTGCGAATCGCATCGATGTAAGAGGGAATGTCGATCTGGGCGGGACACCGCTGCCGGCAGGGCGCGAGGCATTCGTCCCGGCTGTTCAGATGGATGAGCCTTGTCGTGTTCGATATCAGGGAGATGATCCCCTTGGGGCACGTCTTCACGCAGGCCCCGCAAGCCACGCACTTCTCCGGCTTGAAGATCGGCAACCCGTGCTTGCCCATCTCGATCGCTCCGAACCGGCAGGCCCTCACGCAGCTCCCGAAACCGAGGCATCCGATCCGGCATTCCTTCTGTCCGCCGAAGAGCAGGTGGGCTGCCCGACAGTCCGGCATCCCGTTGTACAGATAGAGCTCCTCGGCCCGGTCGCCGCCGGAACAGGTCTGTTTGGCCAGCTCGGGCTCCTTCTCGCCCACAACCACGCCCATGACCGCCGCAACCTTGGCGGCCACAGCGGGCCCGCCCGCAACGCAGACATCGGCGGGCGCAGTGCCGGCCACGATCGCCTCCGCAGCACCACCACATCCCGGAAACCCGCATCCTCCGCAGTTCGCTCCGGGCAGGGCGTCTTCCACCTCTGCGATCCGGGGGTCTTCCTCCACGTAGAAGATTCGTGAAGCCACACCCAGGCCTACAGCTGCGACGAATCCAAGACCGAACAGGCACAGAAACGCGATGGTCATTGTGTCACCCTCAAGCTATGAGCTATTCGTGGTTGTTGTTCTTGATAGTTAGTCGATCCAAATGAGTTCTTGCTAAAAGCTAATAGCTAACGGCTAACAGCTTCTCTTGCTAGACCATTCCGGTGAAGCCCAGAAAGGCCAGAGCCATCAGGCCGGCGGTGATCAGGCCGATGGCGGTTCCCTGGTAGCTGCCGGGCGTCCTTGCGGTCTCGAGCTTCTCCCGAATCCCGGCAAAGAGAACCAGGGCGAGGGAGAACCCTATGGCGGAGGTAACGGAGAAGACCACCATGTGAGCGAAATCGTAATCCTTCTTTATGTTGAGCAGTGCAACACCCATCACGGCGCAGTTCGTCGTGATCAAGGGCAGAAAGATGCCCAGGGACCGGTACAGGGGGGGGACACTCTTCTTCAGGAACAGCTCGATGAACTGCACCAGGGTGGCGATCACCAGGATGAAAACGATCGTCTGGAGGTACTCCAGCCTATAAGGAACCAGCAGCTTGTGGTGCACGACCCAGGTGATCATGCCCGCGATGGTCATCACGAAGATGACGGCACCGCTCATCCCGACGGCCGTGTCCATCTTCTTGGACACGCCCAGGAACGGGCAGTTTCCCAGGTACTGCATCAGCAGGATGTTGCTGATGAAGATGGCGCTTATCGTGAGTGTCAGGAACTCCATGGCCTTCTTCCCTTTCTGTCTTGTCTAAATCCCCTAATCATCATCGGGTTCGGATCGCCTCGACGATATTCATCAACCCCAGCAGGATACCGAGGCACACGAAGGCGCCCGGGGCCTGCACCATGAAGGTGAAGGGCTCGAAACTCGCGCCCATCACGGCCTGGCCGAAGAGGGTTCCCGCACCGAAGATCTCCCGGAGGGACCCGAGGAAGGTCAGGGAAAGGGTGAAGCCCAGACCGATGCCGAGCCCGTCCGCGGCAGACAGCAGGACCGGGTTCTTTCCCGCAAAGGCCTCGGCCCTTCCCAGGATGATACAGTTGACCACGATGAGAGGGATGAAGATTCCCAGGGCCTCATACAGTGGGTAGGTGTACGCCTGCATCACCAGTTCCGTGACCACCACGAAGGTGGCGATGACCACGATGTAGCAGGCGATCCTCACCTTGTTCGGGATCACGTTCCGCAACATGGAAACGATGACGTTCGAAAGAACGAGAACAAACGTTGCGGCGATCCCCATCCCCAGTCCGGTGTCCGCTGCCTTGGTCACGGCCAGGACCGGGCAGAGGCCCAAGACCAGACGAAACGGGGGGATCTCCTCCCAGAGCCCTTTCTTGAATTCCTGTACCAGGCTGCCTTCCATCTCGTTCGCTCCTTATTGCAACCGGCAAGCCGGTCAAGTTTCATGAACCCCTAAGGCTTCACACTCGCCAGGATCGCTTCCTTGTTTTCCCGGTAGGTGTCAAAGGCTTTGCTGACGGCTTCGCAAACCCCCCGGGACGAGATCGTGGCACCGGAGATCGCGTCGACTGCACCCCCGTCCGCCTTTACCTCGACCGCTCCGCCCATCCCCAGACCGGCAAAGCCGTCCCGGAACCCTTTCTCTCGGATACGTGCTCCCAGCCCCGGGGTTTCCTTGTGCGTTGTAATCCCGATGCCGATCAGTTCCTCTTTGGCAACATCGATTCCCACGATCACGCCGATATCACCACCGTAGCCGCCTGCGGACATCTCGAATGCCACGGCCCAGAGCGCATCGTTCTTGTATGCGGGAAAGATGTCCATTGCCGAAGCGACACCCGTGTCGTCCCCACTCGCCTTCAGTTCCAGCTCCTTCACGTCGTCCAGGGGCTGGTTCTCGCAGCCCGCAAGGACTTCCGTGACGGCCGGACCTTTCACGAACTGAAGGAGTTGTTTCTTGCGCTGATCTTTTGTGCCCTGGTTGACCCCGGCGAGCAGGAGCCCGCTCGCCCCCGTGATCGCGGCCAGGACAATAATCATCTTGAGGATCTCTCGCATCGCTTATTCCCTTCCTCTTGCCTTCGGTCGGATCTTGTCCAGGAGGGGGCTGGCCAGGCTCACGAGCAGGATACCGAAGACAACGCCCCCGTCGTAGTAGTTCCCGTAGACCCGAACGAGCATTGCGAGCAGGCCTGCTGCGAACCCGTAAATCCACATGGCGATCGGCTGGCTCGGCGAACTCGTCGTATCCGGGGCGAGAAAAAAGGCGCCCAGCATGACATTGCCGGAAAAGAGCATGACGAGCGGATGGATCGATGCATCCGAGCCCTCGGGCAGCATGTTCGATCCGAACAGCACGCATCCAAGGAGCACGCCTCCCAAGAAGCCGAGGCTGACTTCCCATTTGATTATACGCAGGGCCAGCAGGACCAGTCCGCCGATCAGGACGAGGAGACTGGCAGACCCGATCGGTCCGACAAGGTTGCCCATCCAGACATCCTTCAGGGACAAGGCATCCACATATCCGCCCCGCAATGCCGCCAGAGCAGAGAGCCCGGAAAGATTCGGGAGGTTCGCCAGGGCCACATCCGCGTCCATCTGAACACCCCAGGAGATCCGGATCATGACCCAGCCCACGATCGTGGCATTCAGCGGGTGCGATCCGATCCCTCCGTAGATCTGCTTGCCCACGATAATCGCGGAAAAAGAGCCGACAACGACCAGCCACCAGGGGACCCCGGCGGGCAGGAGCAGGGCAAGCAGCATCCCTGTCAACGCCGCGCTCCCATCCCCAAGCGTTACGGGCCTGCCCATGATCTTCTGCATCAGGGCTTCGGCCAGCATACAAGATCCGATGCACAACCCGAGGACCGCGAGCGCGCCTACCCGATAGTGCATGACCCCGACCACGGCGGCCGGAAGTAGGACGGCCATGCTGATGTACGAGTTACGGGCGATGCCGGCCCCGGAATGCCAGAAAGGCGCAACGGATACGGTTAGCACATTCTCTTTCATGCCGATTGCCTCGCTAGCTCAGCTTTCTGCTGCTCCTTTTTTGCGAACTGGATGTACTGCAACAAAGGTCTGCGTGACGTGCAGACGTAGGCGCACAGGCCGCACTCGATGCAGGCATCGAGATCGTAATCAAGGGCCTCATCGATCCGGCCGAACTCGCAGTTGCGGGTCATCATGTTCACCGGAATCTTCATCGGACACACCTTGACGCACTGTCCGCACCCGATACACGCCACGTCTTCGTAGCAGAATACCCCCCTGCCTTTCTGAAGAAAGAGACCATCCGTGCCTTTGGTCACCGGCCCCTCCGGATCGAACTGCGCCACCCCGCGCAGAGGCCCTCCCGTAAACAACCGGTCTCCACCCTCAGCCTTCAGTCCCATGCTCTCGAACACCTGAGAAAACGGCGTGCCCAACGGAACGCGCACCACCACGGACAGGCCGCCCTCCTGGCCGACCGTTACGGTCTTCTCCAGGACCGGCAACCCCTCCCGGACCGCCCTGCAGGCGGCCATGGCCGTCTCTGCGTTGATCAGGTAAACGTCCTTCCTGGGCCTTCCCTCGGTGAGACGATACCGGCCGGTCATCCGTGCCATCAGGATTTCCGGGTGTCCCGACGGATACCTCTTTTCCACCCCAACGGTCTCTCCCGACACCAGGTTCGTCTGATCCCCGGAGACCGCGAAGACGAGTCGTTTGGCCCCGACCGCCTTCTGGAACAGGGTGGCCCCTTCGATGACCTTCTCCGGAGCCTCCCGGAGGACGTGGCGCTGGGTCTGCAGGAGGGGCTCTTCATCCGCACAGAGCACCATCAGGATTTCGGGGGGTTCCTCGTCGGGCTGAAGGGACGCATACTCCACGTTCTTCCCGTTGCCGCCCAGCGGGCTTACGCCTGCTTCCCGAAGCCGAACCTGGACGGTCTCGGCCGAGAGCTCGGCGGCATCCTGCTGGATGGGCTGCATGGCCTCAACCTCGCCAGCCGCGTCTCCTTCGATCTCCACGGTCCCGGCAGAGGTCCCTTCGTGGGTCACCGCATGAGACAGGGCACTGACCTTTCCGGCAAGGGGGCTGTGAAGAAACGCACTCTCCGGCGTGTCCGCCCTGCCGATGCACTGACCTCTTTGCACCTCGTCGCCAACCCCCACACACGCCTCCAGGGGCGCGGAGCCGATCTGGAGAAGGGGAAGAACGAGGCGACCTGCCCCAGGAAGCTCCTGAATCTCGGATACCAGGGTCTTGTATGTGAGCCGTTTCATCTATGGGATTCCTTTGATTATTGGGAAACCTTGATCGCCCAGCCTATTTGTGACACCCCTTGCAGTTCTTCGGGTCCTTGCCCCCTTCCTCGTGGCAACTCATACAGGACTGATAGGTGTCGTCATCGAGAAAATCCTCGCCCTTCTCGTGGTAGGCATGCAAGACGGGGATCTCGTTGTCTATATGGCAGTCCCTGCAATTCTCCTTGTCGTCGTCGTCCCCGTCGTAGTGGTGACAGGCGGCGCAGTCATCTTCCATCCGGACACTGTGGGCCGCGTGATCGAAGACGACCAGTCCCCCCTTGCTCTCGTAAACGACCCGTACGGGTTCCTCCGGGGGGGCCTTTGCGTCGTGATAGTAGAAGGCAACAACGCCCACGATCAGGCTTGTGAGGAGCAGAAGAAGCGCTATCTGGTTCGACCGGTTTTTTCCCATGGTTCCTTCCTTGCAGCAACATCTCGGCTTAGGAAATTTCAGGGGGCTGTCCCCTGGTCATTCCGGCGATGGATCTTATTTTGCTGAACAACGGAGTATGAGGCTGGCAGTTGATTCCACGATGAACCGCCCCAGGGGCTCGCAAGACAAGGAATGAATGAACATTCATTCGGCTTCTTTATAACAAAAAACGGCCCTTCCCGTCAAGGAGCCTCGGGGTTTCTGAGCAGCTCTTCATCCAGATAGGTTCGTCCTTCGTCGTCGACGGAATACCGTCCCCGGGCGAGCCATTCGAGCGTCTTTGGTAGGATTTCCCAATCTCCGACCCGCTTGAGACGTTCCTGGTGCTCGCTTGCGATTTGATTCCAACGATCTCGATGTTCCGGCCACGCAGGCTTGCCCGGCTCTACCCCTTCCGGCAGCTGAACCTCTACGGGCGCCGAAACCATCAGGATCTCTCCGCCGTCCACCTCCTCACGCACAATGTGTGTGGTGGCTCTCAGAACACTCTCCCCGGCAAGGATGGCGTCACGTACCGCATAGTCCCCGGTATACTTCCTCCTGCCACCCTCCAGGATGCGCAAGTCCGCCGGATGGACATTGACGATCCTGCCGGCAAACGCCGCCAGGAGAGGTGCCGTCACAACACTCATGTACCCGGCCAGTACGATCGCATCCGCGGAGTGAGGGCCCAGTGCGTCCAGGATCCTCCGGTCGAACTCGGGACGGAGGGAAAGGTCCTTCTTTGTCGAGTGTCCCCGGGAACGATAGAAGGCCTGAATGTCTTCCTCGGCCAGGGGAAGCCCTCGTGATTCGGCAATATGGGCGGCATTGCTGGACGGGTTGTCCGTGAAGACGACCACCACCTCATACGGACATCCCTCCGGCCCTCGCCCGAGGTTCTCCTGTCTTTCCAGGATCTTCACGAGGTTTGTGCCGGACCCGGACATGAATCCTGCCACGCGCATCGGCCGGCCCGGTCGGGGTGAGTAGAGAGGCTTCAACATGGCTGGGGCCCCTTTTTCAGCAGTTCTTTCCGCGGTCCACTCTTACCGAATCAGGCCGAAAACGCAAGAGACAACACCCCCCACACAGGCGTGCTGCGGTGAGGATCGCGGAAGAGAGATTTTTTTGCCGACACACTACATCTTGTATAACTTTATGCTTGACCACAATCTGATCCTACACTATACTTCGGGCTTCCAACTGAGAAATACTTTCCGGATACCAGAAAAAGGAGGGAGTTCATGAGAATCATTGCTGTCGCAAACCAAAAAGGGGGATGCGGCAAGACGACGACAGCGATCAGCCTGTCCTCTTCTCTGGCCTTGAGAGGAAAAAAGGTGCTTCTCGTCGATTGTGACCCTCAGGCGCACGCCACCATCGGGTTGAACGTGAGCCCTTCGGAGCTGGAAAAAAGCATCTATCACGTTCTCACCCCCGCGAACGATGGCGCCCTGGGCATCGAAGATGTGGTACAGTACGTCAAGGAAAATTTCGACCTTGCCCCAGCGAGTGTCGTTCTCAGCGCCCTCGAGCAAGATCTTTCCAGCGCACAAGGTCGGGAAAACAGGCTGCTGGAGGCCATCCAGGCCCTCCATGTGCCCTATGACTATGTCCTGATCGACTGTCCTCCCAGCGTCAGTCTCCTCTGTATCAACGCACTCCGGGCTTGTGACGAGGTCATCATCCCGATCGACATGAGCCTCTTCTCCCTGCGAGGGGTCGCGAAACTCGTCGAGATCATACTGTTGATCAAAGACAAGCTCGGCCATGAGGTTCGGCCGCGTGCCCTGATCACCATGTATGACCACAGGACCCGCTACAGCAAACAAGTCCTCCAGAAGGTCAAGGAGACCTTCGGCAAGAATGTCTTCGAGTCGGCGATCCGCTACAACATCCGTCTCAGGGAGACGGTGGATCACGGCCTTCCGATCGGAGACTATGACAAGCACGCCATCGGCTACAAAGACTACGAGAATCTCGCCGAAGAGGTGATCCGGGTTCAGGAGGAAGGCGACCAACCGGAGCCGCTGATCGCCGAGACGGCACGCGACATCCTTCAGAATACCGAGGATTACATGGACTCCGTCAAGGAGGCCCTGGAGGAGGATCTGAGCCCGGCCGATACGAGTGCAGGTGCCGCCTATCAGTGTGCACCTCCCTCGCAGGCCCCCGCCGTAGGTTACACCTCCAACGGCCCGGGCAGGCTGTCCGAAGATGAGCAGTAATCCGAAGCGGAAGAAGCAAACGGACCCGAGAGGGGGGGCGCATTCCTGCCCCTCCTCTCGCTATCCTTGCAAGAACAAGGCGGCGGGCAGAGAGAGCATTTGAACGCTGACCCACTCGCCCACCTCCAATCCCTCCACACCTTCCGGGACCTTTACCAAGCAATCCGCCAGGGCCATCGACTCCAAGCGACTCTTGGGGAGGAGCGGCGTTACCAGGAAGCCGCCGTCGGTCCCACGATGAAGCCGACCCCTCTTGAACTGCGTCCAGTCCAGGTCCCGCCCTTTCACCGGCTCGGTCAGCCGTGCGGCCAGGCACGGGAAGGGTGATCCTTGCCAGCCGGCCAGCCGCAGAACGCCGGGTAGAGCAAGCTGCAGAAAAGCCATCTCGTTGCTGGGCGGACCTCCCGGGAGGCAGAACACCGGCCGCCCCTCGAGCAGCCCGAACCCGACGGCCTTTCCCGGGCCCATTCGAACCCGGTGAAACACCCGCTTCCAACCCAGTTCCTCCAGCACGCCGACCACGAGGTCCCGCTCACTGCCCCAGGCCCCGCCGCTGGTCAGCAACGCATCGTGGCCCTCGATCGCCCTTGGCAGCTCCCGCCTCAGATCTTCGCTCCGGTCCGGCAGAATCACGAGGTCTGTAGCGATCCCGAACGCACCGAGCCAGGCGGACAGGGTAACGAGGTTGCTCGCATAGAGTTGGCCCCGCTCGAGGGGCGTGCCCGGGGCAACCACCTCGTCCCCGGTCGCAACCAGGGCCACCGATGGCAACCGGTGGACAGGAACCTCTTCCAGCCCGGCGGCGGCCAACCAGCCGGTGGCACCCGGGCCCAGCCGGTCCCCCGGTGCCCCCAAGACGTCCCCTGCCGCTATATCCGTGCCCTGGGCGAGGACATTGAGGCCCGCGGCCACCGGCTCCGGGAGGAGGATGTCTTCCGAGGTTTCCGTACAGAACTCGATACCTACCACGGCATCCGAATCCTCGGGGAGGATGGCCCCGCTCGTGATCTTCACACACCCTTCGGACAGGATCCTGGTTTGGCCTCTCTCGCCGGCGAATCGGCTCCCCGACACGCGCAGTCGTGCCGGGCTCTCTCTCGAGGCCCGAACCGTGTCCTTGGACCTCACGGCATACCCGTCCTTGAGGGATACATCGGCACTCGGGCTGTCCGTCCTTGCCGGCACCTCGCGGGCAAGCACCCTGCCGGGTGCACGGAACAGGGGAACCTCTTCGGCTTCCAGGGGCTGTATGTGGCGACGCACGAGATCCTCCGCCGCCTCGAGCCCAATGAGCCTGCCTTCGCCTTCTCCAGGATCGGACCGAGGTCGAGTCACGACGCCTTTTCTCGCTCCCATTCTTCAAGAATGAGTCCTGTCGCCATCTTGGCGACCGTGCCGACCACCTTGGAGCAGTGTTGTATCATACCGGATTTCATTGCTTCTTCGAGCTCCTTCGGGTCCAGGAGGTTGTACGTCCTGCCCATCAGTGAATCTTGCACATCATAGCATCGACAGGTGCCGTATCGTTCGAGGTATTTGTCGTGCAGTTCCTTTGCGAGCAAATACGATCTCATCGGCTTGTACATGTCTTTGAAGTCCTCCCGTCCCCTGCCGAACAGATACCCGATGACCATGGCACCTCCCACCAACGCACCGCACGTTCCATTTCCGCTCAACCCGAGTCCGTCAGCCAATCCACTGGCTGCCTTGAAGACGTCTTCATTCTCTATATCTAATGCGTCGAAAATGCCGGCGATGGTCGTTTGGGCGCATCCGGTACATTCCTGTTCATATTTCTCTGCCTGTTCGTAAGCTCTTTCCATGATTTCCGCTTTCGACTTGTCCATGCTTGATCTCCTCCGTGACGAGCGAATTCAAGAATAGGGTCGGATAGGCTCCACAGCAGTCTTGAGTAAGGCTTTACGATCCGGGTATCTGGGGATAGCCGGTGATTCTCTGGATTGCTTCGTACAAACCCTTGAGCCTGCCGTACATCTTCCGGTAGACCCTGCGATACAGTTCGTCGTAGACGCGCTGCACCTCCGGGTCGGGCTCGAAGAACCGTCCCACCCGGGTCATCTCTCCAACGGCCGTCTCGAAATCCGGGTGCAGCCCGAGCCCGACCGCAGCATCGATCGCGGCTCCCAGGCCGGATGCCTCGTAAACGTGGGGCCGTCCCGTGGGCAGCCCGAAGACGTCGGCCGTGATCTGCATCGCCACATCGCTCTGCGACCCCCCACCCGCGACCCGCAGTTCTTCCACCTTCACGCGGGTCCGCCGTTCGGTTCTTTCCTTGCCTTCCCGCAGCGCGTAGGCCAGCCCCTCCAGGATGGCACGGTAGATGTGGACCCTCGTGTGGACATCGCCAAACCCGATGATGGCCCCTTTCGCTTCAGGCCCCGGCACCTTGACTCCCGGCGACCAGTAGGGCTGCAGGATGAGCCCCATCGACCCGGGCGGGATCTCGCTGACAAGCTCGTCGAACAGGACCTCCGGCTCGATGCCCCGCTCGTCGGCGATGGCCTGCTCCCTGTGGCCGAACTGCTGCTTGAACCAGGACACCATCCAGTAACCCCGGAATATTTGAATCTCGAGGCTGTAGAAGTCCGGCACCGCCGCAGGATAAGCGGGCATCAGCGGCATGGGTTCAATATACTTGCTGTGTGTCGTGTTGATCGTTGCGGTCGTGCCGTAGCTCAGACACCCGATCGAGGGGGCAACGCATCCGGCCCCTATCACCTCGCAGGCCTTGTCCGCCGCCGCCGCCAGCACGGGCAGTCCCACCGGGATGCCCGTGGCCTCGGCGGCCTCCTTCGTGATCTCCCCCAGCGGCTGGCCGGGCGGGACCAGGTCCGGGAGCAGTGAAGGATCCATAGGCACTGCCTTCCACTTCCAGTCGCCCGGCTTTGCCCACTGCAGCCGTTTGAAGTCAAAAGGCACGAATCCCACCTGACAGCCCACCGAATCCACGAACCGCCCCACCAGCCTGTGGGTGAGAAAGCCCGAAAGAAAGAGAAATCTTCTCGTCCTTTCCCATATGTAGGGCTGGTGAACGCGTATCCAGTTGGCCTCGACCTCGGCCTGAAACCTGGCCACCATACCGCTCAGGCCCATGAGCTTGAATGCAACGCCCCATTTCCCGCCCACGGGCTCCAGGCCCTCCGCACGGCGCTGATCCAGCCAGACGATGGCGGGCCGCAAGGGCTCTCCCTTGTCATCGAGGTTGATCAGCGTGGAACGCTGGGTTGTCAGGGCCACACCGGCCACGGCCTCCTTCGGCACCGTTCCCTTGGACCACAGCTCCCGGCACGCATCACAGAGGGATCTCCAGTAGAGAAGCGGGTCCTGTTCCGCCCACCCCGGATATACCGAGAAATAGGGTTCGATGGGTACGCGCGCCTTGACCACGAGATTGCCCCGCAAGTCGAACAGCAGGGCACGCACGCTCTGAGTGCCACAGTCGATGGCCAGCAAATGGTCTTTCTCTCCCAAGGCCGTCTCCCCCTGGTTTCTCTGGATGCAAACCACCTATCAGGGAATGGATCGTCTTGGGCAGCCTAACCTTTAGCAGGGTGACATGTAAATATCGCTATGTTGGGATGCTCGCAGTTCGGTGCTGTTCCGGGCTCCCTCTCCGATTTGCTTGGGCTCCGTCTCTCCCTCCCCCGAAGTCGCCCGGCGCAAATCTCCGAGGGAACCCGGAACAGCGCCGAACAAATCGAGCGTTGGAGGCGAAACATAGCGATATTCACATGTCACTTCACCGGGGGCAGGTGGTTGGGTGGTTCGTGCCCGTGTGCACGCCTGTGCCCATGCCCGGTTCGATCTGGATGTCCCTGGCCTCTAGAACGAAAACAGAAGCCCATCTTCTCTGAGTTCGACGGTTGTCCCGGCGCGGTCCGCATTCCAAATTGAGCCGTGTTTGTCGGGCACGGGCACGATTCCTTATAACCAGCCACTTGCGAAAACAGGGCGGGATAACAGGCTTCTTGCGTCTTGGGGTAGGGCTGGGTCAACTGCGGAATCGGCGAGGAGAGAGCCGAGAGGTGCAGGGAACCCTCCCGGGTTTCTGTGGGAATCTTCCTCTGTGGTTCGGGGTCACTCCCCGGTCACGAACGCGAAGAGCGCGAACAGAAGCAGGACGACGCCGCTCCCGAAATAAAGGGCCAGGTAGGGGGTCGAGCTTTCCAGATTCACGAAGAAGAGATCTTTGTGGTGAGTGAACCCCCAGTAGAAGGTGAAAGCGAAGGCGATGGACAGACCCAGCTTGAACCGGGCAAGCAGGAAGCACAAGGCTACCAGGCCTCCACAGATGTATAGCTCGTTCATGGGGATTGTCAGTTCCATCATCGCTGAGTTCCTTTTGCTGAAGGTTGGCTATGGGTTCCGCTTGTCTCTTCTGAAAAGCAATGCGCATGCCAATACCCTCCTTTCCCTCCTTCCCGGACACCAACGACCCGAGAACAGGCCACGGCAGCGGGCCATTTGACCTGTTTCCCCTGTCGGCCACGGGCCCCTTGACAGAAATTGGCATCCCGACCTCGCAGCCGACCCTCCGGCCGCCCGAGGAGCACAGAAATCCGATGACCTGGTTACGATTTTCGCCCCGTTGGTTTCAGTTCTCGCACGGACATTGCCCGAAACCTCGAAGGGAGGGTGCCAGTGTGCCCGCGGGTCTCCTGTGCCGGAAATTGTGAGGATAGGCCGGCTTCGTGATCATGGACGGGACGCCGGCACGGACCGCCTTTTGATTCTGCATCCCCCGTGCCCTACCATGAAGGGATCATGCTCAACGTTCAAGGACTGACTGTCCGATTCGGCCCTTTCGTCGCCCTGAACCGGGTCTCTTTTCACCTGCAGCCGGGTGAGATCTTTGGGTTTCTCGGCCCGAACGGCGCAGGAAAGACCACGACCCTCAAGGTGCTCACGGGCCAGATCCGTCCGACGGAGGGCGCGGTTCTCCTGGGCGGCCTGAGCCTCTGGGAGTCCTTCGAGGAATTGAAGTGCCGGTTCGGCTATGTCCCCGACTTCGACAATCACCTCGAGGAATTGACGGCATACCAGAATCTCGCTCTCTTCTGCAGGCTCTACCGAAGGCCCACCGAAAGGGCCCGGGAAGTGCTCGAGACCGTGGAATTGATCGGGGAAAGAGACCAGAAGGTAAAGAACTACTCAAAGGGAATGAAGAAGAAGCTCTCCATCGCCCGGGAAATCCTTCACTTCCCCGAACTGATCTATCTGGACGAGCCTACGGCGAATCTGGACGTCCACTCCACGGCGGTCATCCGGGCCCTGTTGAAGGACCTGGCCAGGGGGGGCGCGACGGTCTTCTGCACCACCCACAATATGGATGAGGCCGAGGAACTCTGTGACCGCATCGCCATCCTGGACCAGGGAAGAACCGTGGAGATCGACACCCCGGAGGGATTCAAGGCCAGATTCGCGGAACCGATGGTCCGCGTCACGGTCGAGGGCCCGGAAGGGCGGGAGACCCTCTCTGTTCGACTCGACGAGGAGGATGGGAGGGCCCTTCTGGCCGAAAGAATCCGCATGGGCCAGATCGTTTCCATCCATTCGGATTCGACTTCATTCAAGGACGTGTTCCTGAGACTCACGGGGAGAGAATTCCGTTGATTCGTTTCCGCTACCTTGGAATCCTCTTCCGCAAGGAACTCCTGCGATTCCTGGCAAACCCCGCTCTGTGGGTCCTCCTGATCCTGTTCTTTTCCATGGGCGCTCTGGTGAGCGTTTCGGATGTCATCCTGGAGCGGGATGTGTTCAACGTCCTTGTTCTGGAAGGGGGTCCGTCCGATTTTCTGGACTTCGTCGACACGAACGAACCCAAGGTGTCGGTCTACACCCCGAAAGCGTTCCGGAAGAAGAAAGGGCTGAACCGGGTCGTGCTGCTGCGGCTGCTCTCGGAGTCGTTCGACCAGGACCTGCGGGCGGGTCGCGCCCCGGCCGTGGAGATCCGATCCGAAGAGCTGTCCCGGACCGACCTCGTCCGTTTCAGGGACCTGCTGGTGAAGAACACGTTTGTCTACCTCGAGGTGCAAGTTCCGCTGGACATCCGCCTGGCCCGTCCGACCGGCGGCAGCGGGTCGGCGGGCCCGGCAGAGGTCCTGCACCCCGTGGAAGCCCCGGAGGACTTGAAGCGCATGATCATGGCCCTTCTGATCATGATCAGCCTGAACATCATCACATTCAACCTGCTCACCGTTTCCTTCGTGGAAGAGAAGCAGAGCCGAACGACACTGGCGATCCTTCTCTCGCCTGCCCGGAGTACGGAGATCGCCGTCGCCAAGGGCTTGTTCTTTCTCGTTCCGGGGCTTTCTCTGGCTGCCTCCCTGACCGCCGTGTATCGCCCGGACATCCTGACAAACCCCGTCTTCTGGGCAACGATGGTCTCCGGTGCACTCCTGTACATGTCCATGGCCCTGATCGTCGCAAGCTTTGTGGAACGGCAGTCCACGGCCACTCTCATCTGTCTGGGCTACCTGTTCTTCCTGGCCACCATGTTCATCCTGGCGCCGCGATTCACCGCGCTCTACCCGATCAAGAACCACCTTCCGGAGAATTTCCTCTTCTCCGTTCTCAGCTTCCTGTTTGACGGCACTCCCTTCAATGTATATGCGAATTTCTTCTGGGACTTCGTGGCCGTCTCCTTCGTATTGCCCATCGTGGCGGTCGGAGTGTTCTCCCGGCGACTGGCCTGCAAACCACCCTCCAAGGAGGCGCGCGACCCTCGCTGGACCCTGGCGGACTGTGCCTTGATCCTTGCCTTCTGCCTGCTCTTCGAGTTCGTCTTTGCGCCGATGCTCTATGCGTTGATCCACGACCTGCCGATCCTGTCCCGTCACCGGTTGTCAGGGATCCTGCTGCTCTACCTGGCCGTGTTCGCCCTGCCCCTCGTTCTCATCCTCCCGGTCTACATGCGGGTCAAGTTCAAGAAGAGATTCCGGGAGATCGGCTTTCAAAGCCCGAGGCCCCTCCGGCATCTCCTGTCGGGCGCGACCTGGTTCTGCGCATACCTCGGGGGCTTGCTCCTGGTGAGCTGGGTTCTTGCGGAGGTGGTCTTTCCGGGGCTCGTCCCTTCCGACTCTTCCCTCCTGGAGCGGGTGAATCCCCAGCAAGCCATGTTCATCCGCACCGCACGGCACCTGCTGGCCGGCCTGGGCACGTGGCACTGGGTTCTCTTCGGGGCGGTCATGGGAATCCTGGTTCCGGTCCTCGAAGAAGCCTACTTCCGTGGGTGCCTCTTGACCGCGCTCAAGGCTCGATGGGGAACTCGCGTGGCCCTGGTGGGGAGCGCACTCGCCTTTGGAATCCTACACTTGAACGTGATGCTCCTACCGGTCTACTTCCTCCTCGGCATCCTGACCGGCCTTCTGTACGAACGGACAGGGAATCTGCTTGCCCCGGTTGCCTTCCACTCCCTGAACAACATCGCCTCGATTACGGTCCTCAGCATGCTGCTCTAGCAAGAAATCGGGGTTGCCGCCCTCCCATTTTAAAACGAAATTACGGAACTGTGGGGGGGGCTCCCGGACCGATCCCGAGCAGAGGACGCTTAAGGGTCCGCCTGACCGACAGGGGCGCGCGGGTCGGCCGGGCCGCGGAATAACGGGTTTTTCTTGACAACTAGTCTACCAATTTTATATTTTATATAAGAAAACATCGAGTCGATCCGCCACTCGTCTTTCAGGGGGAACTCCCATGCCGGAAAGAGCACGAGCCATCGTATTCGTTTTTGTCCTGACCGCCTTGTTCCTTCTTTGCCTTGCCCACCAGGCAGCAGCCCCGATCCTGGATCCGGGGGATTTTGTCTGGGAAAGGACGCATGGAGTGCCGGATGCGGACGACAGGGGATATGCCCTCGCACAGGCCCCGGACGGGGGCTACGTTCTTGCCGGCAAGCATGACCGGGCTTCCGCCTTGTGGTTGGTGAAGACGAACGACAAGGGAAACCTGGAGTGGGATCAGAAGTTTCCCGGCACGAACTGTGACGGCCGTGACGTGGAAGTCGTGGCGGACGGCTATGTACTCGTCGGTACGGCTCGGGCAAGTTCACTGGATCCGATGCGTGCCAGGCTGATCAAGGTCAGCACGGACGGCGAGAGCGTGTTGATCGACGAAACATACACGGAGGGAGATCATACCATCGCCTACGGCGTGGAGCCGCTTTCGGACGGATTCGCGATGACCGGGATCTACTACCCGGACGATTACAGCGAGCAATTGGCCTGGCTCATCAAGACAGACCTGAACGGCGATCGATTGTGGAGCAACACCTTCGGCACCGGGCGCGAGTCCGGCGCGGACGTGCATCAGACCGCGGACGGGGGGTTCTTGATCATCGGGAGCACGCGCTCCTACGGTCCGGACAGCGACATCTGGGTCATCAAGACCGATGCCGCCGGGAATACATGTGACTACACCGCAACCGGAGAGTGCGACCTCGTCCCCCCCGGTTCCGGGCAGTGGGTCAGGCGGTTCGGGGGGACAGGCAACCAGAGCGCCTCAGCGGGCGTCGTCGTCGCCGACGGGACCGTGATCACGGGCAATGACGAGAGTTACAACGCGATCCTGTTCAAGGTCGACCTGAATGGAGACCCGGTTCCGGGCTGGTACAGGACCTACAACTATCTGGCCACGGATGACTCCCGGTGGCAGTCGGGCAACTCGGTGAAGACGACCCCGGACGGCGGGTTTGTCATCGGCGGCGAAGCGGACATTGGCCCTGACTGGGATTCCAACTTCCTGCTCATCAGAACCGACCCGAGCGGCGTCGAGCAGTGGCACGCCGTCATGGGTGGAACGGACCAGGATTCGTCCGGGTATTTTCCCTACGAATACGTGATGGATGTGATTGTCGACGCGAACGGGGACTACATCTTCACGGGGATTCAGGAGCTTCTCGACGAGTACAACGACTTTCAGGAAGACCTCCCCATCGTCAAGGTGGCCGGCTCGACAGGGGATTACGACACCACGGAGTGCTACCCGGGGGAGACGAGGGCGTGCACCTACTCCGGATGCAGCGGCAGGGCGGAGGAAACCTGCGGAGGGACCGGGATGTGGGGCCCATGCGCGTGCATCGTCGACGTGGGCGCCTGTATGGAGGTGGTGGGCGTCCCTGCCGACGGCATCACCTATCGGCTGACGAGCAACCTGGCCGGATACTACCCGGCAAGGCCTTCGTGTGTATACCTGACGACCCACGGTGCCCAGGACATCACCATAGACTGCAACGGCTTTACGATCGATTCCGGAAGCACGTCCACGAGCGATATGGGGGCCGGCGTCTATGTGGCCGGCCAGTTGGGCACAGAAGATCGAGTGACCATCGAGAACTGCACGATCACCGGGTATCCCAGAGGGATCGAAATCATTTCCCTGGATGAGAGCCGTATCCTGAACAACCAGCTGAACGGCAACGCCAAAGGGATCAACTTGAACTCGGGGGACAGCAACATTGACGTCATCGGCAACACGATGACGCCCGGCGGGAGCACGGCGTTCCAGCACGGTATCGTCGCGAGCGGCACGGGCCACGCGTTCGGACAAAACGTGATCGCAGGGTTTCACGGCAACGGCATCATGGATGTAGGTACGGGGAGCACCTACACGAGCAACGAGGTCTGCGGCAACAACCTTGGGGGTGCAAGCTACAATGCGGACATCCGGGTGGATTCCGGCACAGCCACGGGATCGGACAACACCTGCGATTCAACCATCAGCTATGACGACAGCGATGCGGCCTTGGGGGGGTGCGCGAATGCCTGCGCAACCTGTACCGTGGACGCCGACTGCGAAGACGGTCTCTACTGCAATGGCACCGAGACCTGTGTGGGCGGGGATTGCGAGGCCGGGCTCGGTCCGGATTGTTCCGCCTGGACGGACCCGTGCAACATCGGGACGTGCAATGAAGATGCGGATGCCTGCGAAGCGACCCCGCGCGCGGACGGGGCCTCCTGCGACGACGGCGCGTACTGCACGGTGAACGACGCGTGCGACTCCGGCACCTGTGAGGGCGGGGGCACGCGTGACTGCTCGGTCGCCGCCGATCAGTGCAACGACGGAGCCTGCAATGAAGGCAGCGATGTGTGCGAGGCGAGCCCCAAGCCGGACGGCACGGCCTGCGACGACGGCGACGTATACACCATCGATGACGAATGCACGGCCGGAACGTGCCTTGGGGTCGTAGGCGGGGACTGTACCCCCGGCGATGCGACGGGGGTGCTCACCTGCAGCCAGGTCTGGGATGCCGGGACCGGCACCTTTGACAGCGTTCTTCAGGAGGAATACCACTACGATTCCGCCTGTACGCTCCGGTTGAGGGACGTGGACGACTGCGTCGACACGTGCCGGGATGAGATGATCTGGTTCGGGCTGGAAGGACCCACCGGACTGGCGCTTTGCCAGGGCGTGCTGTACGACGACGGCGGGCTATATTCGCCGGCCTGCGACGGCCGCGAAATCGTGCAACAGGAAGGAAACGACCTCTACTCCGTGCATGCCACCACTTCTGCGGTGTATGACGGCAAGATCTGGTTCGGCATGGTGAGCAACGGCGAGGTCCCGTATCTAATGGCCTGCGAAGCAGACGGCGCCTGCACGGACCTGATCCCGATCCCGAGCGCCGGACCGCAGCACTCCGTGGAGAGCATGGCCGAGTTCAACGGGGCCCTGATGGTGAGCCTCTGGAACGGAGATCTCTGGTCGTGCGATCCCTCGGGAATCTGTGCGTACGAAGGCATCAAGGGAGGACACGAGATCCTCGCCATGGACGACCGACTGTGGGTCATGGGATGGACCGACTTCAGGGTGTACGACGAAGACCTCGATGACCCGGTCTACGAAGAGGCCTTCGAGGATGCCGTCTTCGGCACGGCCATGGAAATCTTCGACAACAGGGCGTGGGTCGGGTTGTCGAACGGCGACCTTCTCGCCTGCGACGGGGCTTCCGCCTGCACGACCGAGGAGAACACGCCCTCCTACAATCAAGATATGCAAACCTATGCAGGCAAATTGTGGCTCGGACAGTACGACGGCCATGTCTATTCTTGCGACAACGCCGGGGACTGTACGGATCACGGACAGTATTGCGTGTCCTCCATGGGGTCCGACTTCTGCAGAATCAGCTCCCTGGGCGTTTTCAAGGGGCGGCTCGTCGTGGGGCAGGACCTCGGAAATACAACCGCCTTTGACAGGGACGGGAACGAGGTCTCGGCCCCGTGGCCGGCCGCCGTCACCCAGGCCGGGACGGTGGGCATGATCGGCGTCTTTCCGGAGCCTGCCCAATGCATCGTGCCCGAGTGCACCGTGGACTCGGACTGCGACGACGGGTTTTCGTGCACCACCGAGACCTGTGATGACGGGGCCTGTGTGCCTGCCCCCAATGACGCTTTCTGCCCCGCCGACGCGTCGTGCGCAACGTACGTCTGCGACCCGATCCTGGGCGACCCGGGTACGGGCTGCAGGACCGAGTACTCCATCGATATCTGCAGGGCCGCGGCAGGCGATTGCGATGCGGAGGAGATCTGTTCCGGAAGCTCTCCGGACTGTCCCCCGGACGACAAATACGATGCGAGTCGGGTGTGCAGAGACGCTGAAGGTCTTTGCGACACGGTGGAGTACTGCGACGGCGCCACGGATCACTGTCCCGCCGATGCGCTGGAACCGGCCGGGACGGTGTGTCGGGACAGGGTGGAGCCCGGCGCGCTCTGTGACGCCGTCGAAACCTGCACGGGTTCAGACGTTTCCTGCCCCGTGGATGATGTCGAACCGGCAGGAACCGTGTGCAGAGACGCCGCGGGGGACTGTGACGAGGCCGAGATCTGTGACGGAAGCTTTACGGCTTGCCCGACCGACGACAAGAAGCCGCACGGGACCGTGTGCAGAGAAGCTGCAGGGCCTTGCGATGCAGCGGAACAGTGCAACGGGGCGGACACCGATTGCCCGGGGGACGTGTATCTCAGCGGATCCGTGTGCAGACCCGCTGCCACGGTCTGTGACGTAGCGGATTCGTGCGACGGCGCCGGCCCGGGCTGCCCGGGGGATGAGGTTCGCCCCGCCGGATTCGATTGCGACATCTGCGGCGCCTGCGACGGAGGAGGAACCTGCGCCTACGATGACAGCCAGGATGCGGAGTGTGCCCCCACGGTGTGTCCCGCCGACGCCTGCGGAGGCGACACGTGCGACCCGCACATCTGGGCGGATTTTCCGGCCGCGGTGCCGAACGAGTGCAGCGGGTTGGGAACGTGTACAGCGAATCCGTGCGCGGGCAGCGCGACTTGCGGACCGGACATCGACGGGGATGGTTTTTCTCCCCAGTGCAATGACTGCGATGACGGGAACGGTGCGGTCTTCCCGGGCGCCCCGGAGCGATGCGACGGCGTGGACAACCAGTGCCCCGGCGACACGGGGTACGGGGCAACGGACGAAGAGAACGCCATCGGCTGTACGGACTACTACCGGGACGCGGATCTTGACAGCTACGGCGTATCCGGAAACACCCGGTGTTTCTGCTTCTCGGAAGGAACGTATTCCACAACCCAGGACGGGGACTGCAATGATGGAAACGCTTCGGTGTATCCGGGCGCGCCGGAGCTGTGCGACCACGTGGACAACCAGTGCCCCGGATCCGCAGGCTACGGGCTCACGGACGAAGGGTATCCGACCCACACGTATTTCCGGGACAGCGACGACGACGGCTACGGCTTGACCTCGGATTCCCAGGTGTTCTGTGCGCCCGAGGGTGCATACGACACCACCCAGGGCGGGGACTGCAATGACGCGAACGGCGCGGTCTTTCCCGAAGCCCCGGAGGTATGCGACGGTGTGGACAACCAATGTGCGGGAGACCCGGGGTACGGGCAGACAGACGAAGGGTACGCCGATCGCGACGGAGACGGAAACATGGATTGCGTGGATCAATGTGTGACGATCCCCGATCCGGACCTCAGGCTGCTGCTGCACTTTGACGGAACTCACCTGGATGCTTCGGTGAATTACCAGACGGCGAACAACCAGCAGGACACGTGCACGAACTGGGTCGGCTATGATCACGATTGTCTCCGCCTGATAAGCACCCCTCAGGGGTACGAACCCGGGACCTTCGGGAGCGCGATCCGCTTCTCTCTAAACACGTACGTCCTCGCGTCCTTCTACGAGTGGCCCTCTGGAGCCGATCCCTACGGATACACAGAGAGGTTCCCCCTCGACTTCGACGGGAACATAACTCTCGAAACCTGGATCAGGCCGGATGCGGCCGTGCAGAACGCAATGTTCCTGGGAAGAGGCGATGCCATGCCGCCGACGGCACCTCCCATGGGCATCCGAAAGGACTATGGATTGTACTGGCGATCCGACAGCGGGTCCGGCAACGACGGAGAGATCGCCTGGAGGATTACCCGGCAGGACGACACGGACGCCGAGGTAAAGGCGACCGGGCTCGCCGCGGAAGAGTGGTTTCACGTGGTGGGGACCTATGACCAGAGCACAGGAGCCGCCGGCCTCTATGTGAACGGCGGCCTGGTCGACACCGTTTGGGTGGGAGAGAGAAAGGAGAGCCTGAATCCCGGGGGCATCGCTCACTACGGGTTGCCCTATCCGGTCCTGATCGGCCGATTCATCGGGTTGATGGACGAGACCGGCATCTACAGCATGGCCATGGCCCCGTCGGAAGTGGAACACCAGTACAAGAAGGGCGCACTCATCTGCGAAGTCGAAGGTCCGGACCATGACGGGGACGGGCTGGGCGACCGGGTGGATGACGACGACGACAACGACGGAGAGCCGGACGAAACGGACTGCGCGTCACTCGATGATCAGATCTACCCAGGTGCGGTAGAGGTGTGCAATGGCCTGGACGACAATTGTGACGACACGATCGATGAGGACTGTGATGTGGGCGGAATCGGCGATGACGTCGAAGAGTCGAACCCGGGTGCGGATGTCACGCTCACGGACGAGGATGGCGATGGCGTGCTCGAGGAGGGGGAGACGTGCGACATAGAGATCGTTACCCCGAGTTCGGATGCGGCTACGCTCGCAAACATCACGGGCCTGGAGATCCAACCGGGGGCATCCCCCCCGGGTGTGGGCGCTTACGACGAGTCGACCCTGTCCGCTGCAGAGGAGGATGCGGCGCTTGCGGCGGCAGAGAGTATAGTGGGGCCCCTGGGTGACCTGAACACGATGAACATCCTGCAATTGGACAGTTCCGGTTTCAGCGGGTACCTGGGCACGGATGATTACGATATCCTGATCGAGGTGGAGACCGCCTTGAACGGGACCGTTCCCCTCTGCGAAGCCGAGCTCGGCACGAGCGCGATCCTTCTCTTCTGCGACGGAGAGTACGACCTGGCGTCCGGGAACTGCTCGGGCACCCTGATGGCCGTGGAGAACCGCTGCGAAGACAGCTGTACGGACGGGGATCTCGTGGAGGATCCGACGCTGGACGACATCTGCTACAAGCCGACACAGCGTGGCCCGGACAGGGTGCAAATCCGAAACGTGCCCCACGGTACGGCGGTTCTCTCCATCCTGGTCTCTTCATCCCTGCCCGGTGATCTCGATGAAGACGGGGACGTAGACTGGATTGACCTGTTGATCATCCTGTACTACCGGAACCGGCCCGCCAGCGTGGCACCCGCGTGTGATATCGACGGGGACGGCTGGATCACCGTGCTGGACGCAAGGAAGTGCGTCCTCCTGTGCACCCGGCCGAGGTGTGCAATGCAATAGAGGGCAAAGGTGAAGGGAAAGGCAAGAGACCGAAGTGGCTTTCACCGGAACCAGAGGGCGGAAGCCGGCTTGATTCGCTCGTCAGTACCCGATCCTTCCCTTTCGCCTGAGGCTTGGCCGCCGCTCCACGTGCCTCCTGGCAGCCCGTTGAAAAAGTGGCTGCTGCAGGCTGTTCAAAAAGTTCCGGAAGAGCCCGCATATTGCACGAAGTTTCGTCGCGAGAGCGGTGGAAGGCTTCGTGCAATATGCGGGCGAGATGCAAGGCAGGCAAAATCCCGAGGAATGAAGCGTACTTCCTGTACGTTGAATGACGGGACCTGCCCCCGCGAAGGCGGGGGGGGATGAAGCCGAACGCCGCAGAGGGTACTTTTTCAACAGCCTGCTAGGGAAGAAATCGCCCCGTGGCCTTCAACTTCTCCGGCAGGTATACCTCCAGAACGTGATTGAGGCCGTGCGCGGCAAAGGCCTGTTGCTCCACGCGGACACCCATCTCCAGCATGTGCTCGAGAGATTTCTGCCAGGGAGGATGGCTCTTGATAAAGGGATCGTTCTTCAGGGCGTCTCTGGCCCGCTTGATGTCCACCTCCTTCAGGGGATGGGTCGGAAGCTTGTAGTCGAGTATGTCTTGAGGCGTCACGCCCAGGAAGGTCGCCTTGGGCACGCAGAAGTACTCGTTGATGTGCGCCGCATTCCCGGAGCCGACCTTGAGGGTCCGGTAGATGTTACAGTACCCGTAGGGGTCACCGTCCATGAAGGCGTAGACGGGCAATTTGCACGTATCGCTCAGCCTCCGGATGAACCGTCGGCATGCACGGGTGGGGACCCCGCCGAGCGAGACCAGGATGCAGTTGTACTTCGCCCAGAACCGGTGCTTCACGAGCCTCTGGAACATACCGGCCGTCTCGATGGCCAGGATGAACCGGGCCTTGGTCTCGAAGCCCAACTCCTCCACAGAGATGGGGATCGAATAGGCCCCGGACCCGAAGCGCGTACAATCGATCCGCAGGACCTTCTCCGTGACCGGGTCCTTGTCCTTGATGACCAGCCGGCCGGCAACGTCTCCGCCCTTTTCCTCCGGGATGAAGCCGAGCTGCTCCCGGTTGACCAGAAAGAAGGCCTCCACGTCGTCCATGATGGAATCGGATTCGTCCTGCTCGAGGAAGCGGGCCTCACCCCAGTTCTTGGAGATGTAGTACATCTCCCGCTTGGTGGCGATCTCCTTGGTGTCCACCAGGGTCTTCGATGTGGAGATCATCTTAAGGGTCTGCGCAAAGGTCTTCACCGTGTTGACCGTCAGGGTCCTTGCCTTCCTTTTCTTTCCCAGGGCGAAGAACCCTTTTCGGCGGTTGTACTGCACGTTCTGGAGGGACCGAACCGGGAATTGAAGGGAGGGCTTCTTGGCCCGCATGATATCTTTCTGGATCTGTTCGGCACTGCTACGGATCCGTTTCGTCAACACGGTCATTTCCGACTCCTTTCCAGGAGGTCTTTGAGCTTGCCTTCCAGGCGCGTACGTTTCGTCTGGTTGATGGAGAGGATCTCCTGCAGGGCTTCCCCGATGGTCGGGATGTACTTCTCGATGTAGGACCGTTTCCGCTCCGCCTCCGCCTCCCGCTTGCGGCGCTTGACGAAAATGCCGAGCTTTCTTCCACACTCCTGCAGGGCAAGCCGTATCTCTCGAACGATTTCATCGTAATCCGCCACCGCCTCCTTGCTCTCGGAGGTGAAGGGGACCCATACGGAGGCTACGTGCACGAGGATGACCGCGGGCCCGCTCGGAAGGGCGCCCTTGCTCTGGGAGAGCCCGTAGGAGCGCCAGTCGGTCCGGACCACGGCGTCGCTGATCGCGCATGCGGACTGTTGAAACAGCAAGGGAACGCGGTTGGCAAACCGGACCAGGGTGACGAGCTGGTCCGCAGACATTTCGCCGCCGTAGGCAAGGCCGGCCTCTACCAGGAAGGGGTTGCCTCTATACACGCTGGGTCGCCGCGACGTGGCGGTGTAGAAATCCGCTTCGATCTGCTCGGAAAGGCTTTGCAGGATCAGAGGCTCGCCGATCCGGGAGAGACAGTCCGTGGGCGGGGCCATCAGCTTCGCCTGCCCCATGGCGGCGTAGAGGCGTTCCACCTCCTCGATCCGGAGGAGGTGGCACTTCGCATCCTTCTTGAGATCCCCTTGAGCGATCATCTCCTGGGCGGCACGAGGGCTGACCCGGCAGAAGGCATCGGAAAGGAAGCCTGCCAGGCGTCTCCCCTTTGCCGCCTTGAGCAGGGTCTGCAAGATCCCGAGCTCCACGCCGTTTGGGTGCGGCTTGATTTCCTTCGGCTCTTCGGGCAGCTGGTCCACAACGCGCGTAAACCTCATCTCCTCCCCCTTGGGGGGACGGTAGCGGATGTCCACGTGCGGGTTGGCGAGGGCCGCTTGTTGGAGATAGGCGTCCACCGAGTGCCTTCCCTTCTGGTACCGCCCCTCCAGCTCGATCTCCACTCGGGTGCCCCTGGCCGGGTGATCCCATTCCACTTCCGACTCCTTGAGGATGATCGGCTGGTTCTTCTGGGTGTCGATCTGGATCTCATAGTAGTGGGCCGGTCCGCCCGGTCGGGAACGGGACGTAATGGCCACCGGCTTGCCGGTCGTAAGCTGTCCATACATGCCGGCCGCTGAGATGCCGATGCCCTGCTGTCCCCTCGTCTGTTTGAGGGCATGGAATTTCGACCCGTAAAGAAGCTTGCCGAAAATTTTCGGTATCTGGGCCCGGACGATCCCGGGCCCGTTGTCCTCTACGATGATCCGGATCCGGTCCTCCGCCACCTCCCGGAGCTCCACCGAGATCTCGGGCAGCCGTCCCGATTCCTCACAAGCGTCCAGGGCGTTGTCCACCGCCTCCTTGACGGCTGCGAGCAAGGCACGCCTGGGGTTGTCGAAGCCCAGGAGGTGCCGGTTCTTCGTGAAGAACTCGGACACGGAGATCTCACGCTGGCGGTGCGCCAACTCCTGCGCCGTGGCCGCCCTCTTGACCGCCTTGCCATTCCCTGACTGCGCGGCTCCGGCAACCTTCTTCTTCGTGGCCACCGCCGCCGCTGCTTTGCCCTGTCCGGCGGCCCTTCTTCCCCCAGTCTTGCGCGACGAGGAGGTTCTTGTCCCCTTGGACGCGGGCGCAGAGGCCTTGCGGGTGCTCTTCTTCGCTTTCTCTGGTTTCTTCTTTGTCTTCGCAGCCTTCTGCTTTGTCTTCTTGGCCTTCTTCATGTGCTATCCCTGAATGGACGGTCCGAATTCTGCAATCTGCACTCCTCATTCCGCATCCCACACTCCGCATTCCGTATTGGGTGGAGGGCGGCGCGTGGGTGGGTCATTTGTATACTTCAATCATCCCCTGTTTTCAAGGATGAGCGAGGGCCCGGATTGACATCTGCTTTCCATCAGTTATCCTGAAAACTCACCTCATATTCTTCCCCGTGGAGGCGTTCGCAAGCAAGATGCGTAAGGAAGCGATGGAAGTGGCATTGAATCAGTGCGCCCTTTTCGAGTGCATCTCCCACACCGATCGCAACGCTCTAGTCGGGATCTCCATGGAGAGGCATCTGGCAAAGAAGGCCACCCTGTTCCGTGAGGGGGACAGGGCCGAAGGGTTCTATCTCATCCTCACAGGAAGCGTGAAGGTCTTCAAGATCTCGCCGGAAGGCAAGGAGCACATCCTTCACATCTTCGGGCCGGGAGAGCCGGTAGGCGAGGTGCCGGTCTTCAGCGGCAAAGATTTCCCCGCCTTCGCCGAGACGCTGAAGAAGAGCGACCTCCTCTATTTTCCCCGGTCCCGCTTTCTGGACCTGGCCTCTCGACACCCGCAGATCTTGTTGAACATGCTGGCCACCCTGTCGATGCGGCTCCGCAAATTCACCCAGAAGATCGAGCAATTGTCCCTGAAGGAGGTCGCTTCAAGGTTGAGCGAGGCACTCCTGGAGATGGCGGGGGAGTCCTCCGGGAAAGGCGAAGAGCATGTGGCGCGATTGCGTGTCACCAAGGCGCAGCTGGCCAGCCAGCTCGGGACCACACCGGAGACCCTCTCGCGGACGTTCCAGAAAATGACCGGCCTCGGTCTGATACGAGTAGAGAGCAGACGGGTGGAACTCCTCGACCGGCAGGGCCTGCAGGTGCTCGCGCTCGGCAACGACCCCCTGGGGTCCGTGATGGAGCAAGCATGAGGCTATCGATTGTCATCCCCGTGTTCAACGAGCACGCGACTCTTCCGGCCGTGCTGGAGAACGTAGCCCGCGTGTCTCTGGACAAGGAAGTCCTGGTCGTAGACGATGGCTCCACCGACGGGACGCGCGAGTATCTGCAAGACATGGCCCAACACCCCGGGGAGGGGGTTCGGGTCTTCTTCCACGACCGGAACCGGGGGAAGGGGGCCGCCCTGCGCACCGGATTTCGTGAGACGGCCGGGGACATCGTGATCATTCAGGATGCGGACCTGGAGTACGACCCGCAGGATTACCCCGCCCTGTTGAAGCCGATCCTCGACGGAAGGGCGGACGTTGTCTACGGCTCGCGGTTCCTGGGCGGGCCGCATCGTGTCCTGTTCTTCTGGCACTATGTGGGGAACAAGATCCTCACCCTGATTTCCAATATGTTGACCAACTTGAATCTATCGGACATGGAAACCTGCTACAAGGTGTTCCGGTCCGAGGTCATCAAGAACCTGACCTTCACCTCCGATGGCTTTGCCATCGAGGCGGAAATGACCGTCAAGATCGCTAGGGCCGGCTACCGTGTCTACGAGACCCCGATCTCCTACAGCGGCCGCGATTATTCCGAGGGGAAGAAGATCACCTGGAAGGATGCCTTCCCCACCCTCTGGGCCCTGGTCAAACATCGTTTCTTTTCAAAGTAGCCGGGGTCACAGACGGAAATGGGCTGTTGCCGAACCCGACGAGCTGACTGCAACAAGGGGGGTCGGGCAACAGCCGGGACGATTTGACGAACCGGGCAAGTTGAAATATCATTTTAGTTGGACAAATTTCGGTGCTCGGCCGAGGAATCGAACGAGACCCTCCCGTCAGGAACACGATTTGCAGGCGCAACGGCGAAGATCAGTCCCGCTCTTTGAAAACAGAACCCCTCCTCCACGGACCGGGATGAGGTGCCCCGCATGAACCGCTCGCTGGCCGTGTCTTCCGTTGTGTTCACCGGGTTCTTCATCTGCCTGACCCTCGGGGCGAATTCTCACATTCCCGGTCCCCTGAAGCACCCCCTGGTCGCCCAACTGACGTTCCCGGTGCTGATTCTTCTCCTACTCAGGATGAATCCACTCCACAAGGGGCTGGGCATCGGAAACTGGCGCAAGGGGCTCTGGCTTTCGTTACTGGCTTCGATCGCCGTGCTCTTGTCCTGCTTCCTGTTTGCCAAAGTACCGGCCATGCAGTCCTACTACTCTGCCCCGCGGTGGGGCACCGGGGACACACAGACCATCCTGCTGGGGGAATGGGGGAGGCTGAAAAAGCTCATCGGCTGGGAATTCCTGTTTCGGGGATTTCTGCTGTTCCCGCTATACGAAGTCTTCGGCCCGGCCGCGAACCTGATTCAGGCCACCCTGTGCGCCGTCACGCACGCGCACAAGCCGCTGGTGGAGCTGTACGGGTCCTTTCCATTTGCCTTGCTCCTTGGCTACCTGGCCAGAAGGAGCGGCTCGGTCTGGTACGGCGTTTACGTTCACTGGTTACTTGGATTCTCGTTGGAAGTCTATATAGCTATCGGAAAGAAGGGATCGATCCCGTTTTTGTGAAGACATCCGGATAACCCAACCATCCAAGGAGGGACACAAAATGATACGGGTCTTTACCATATGCCTTTTCGCCATGGTGCTCGTTCTGGGCAGCACCGGTGACCTCCCGGCCCAGAACTACGCACCGGATCAAGTCATCGTCAAGGGTGCGACACCCACCCAACTCGCCTCTCTGGATGGACGGGGCGTGAAGGCCGCGAGACATATCAGCAGGCGAGGGGTCGAGTTGATAACGCTCAAGCGTGGCCTCTCGGTCAAGGCGGCCGTGGCACTCCTCGAGAAGCTGCCTAACGTGGAGTACGCCTGCCCGAACTACATCCGGAAGGCAGCCGATACCATCCCGGGCGATCCTGGGTACAGCTCCCAGTGGGCCTGGCCGAAGATCGACGCGCCCCTGGCTTGGGACACGTCAACCGGGTCCGGAACCGTAACGGTGGGCGTGATCGACACCGGCGTGGATCTCGAACATCCGGACCTTCAGGCTAACCTGTGGAAGAACCAGGCAGAGGCATCCGGGACGCCCGGGGTGGATGACGACGGAAACGGATATGTCGACGACATTGACGGGTGGAATGCCATCACGAATGCGCCGAATCCGGACGACGATGATATCTTCACGCCCGGTCACGGCACCCATTCGGCAGGGGTTGTCGGTGCAGCCGCCAATACTCTCGGCGGAGTGGGCATCAACTGGAACGTGAAGATCATGCCCCTCAAGTTCCTGAATGCGGCGGGAAGCGGGTTCGATTCAGACGCCATCGAGTGCATCGAATACGTAATCGACACGAACAACGCCGAAAGCTCGAACGTGAAGATCCTGTCGAACAGCTGGACCGGCGCCGGCGCGAGCCTTGCACTTCAAGACGCCATCGAGGATGCGCGGGACGCCGGGATCGTGTTCGTCGCAGCTGCGGGCAACGAATCCTTCAATATCGACTCCCCTGGATGTGTGATCGCGCCCGGCGGACTGAACGTGGTGAACATCGTCACCGTGGCCGCCTCTATCCAGGACGACAACGTGGCCAACTTCTCTAACTTCGGAAGATCCCTGTGCGCCCTGAGAGCTCCCGGTTACGCCATCTACAGCACGGTCACCGTGGAAGGTGGCAGCTACAAGTCACTGGGTGGAACCAGCATGGCCGCTCCCCACGTTGCCGGGGTGTTCGCCCTGGTGCTCGCCGCCCAGCCCGGCCTCGAGCCGGTCCCGGGAAATTTGACCTCTCTGAGGAGTTTCATCGACCGAGTTCTCCTGAACGTGGATCCCGTGGTTGCAGACCCGGTGAACCACGCCGTAACCAGCACAGGGGCGCGCCTGAATGCATACAGAGCTGTGACCGGCACGGCGAATCCGGCCTACAACCCGGACGTGGACGGAGACCTCATGCCGAACCACAGGGACAACTGCCCGTATGTATCGAATCCGGGCCAGGCGGACACGGACCAGGACGGCGTGGGGGATGACTGCACGCCCCCCAACGTCCCCTGCCCCGGCCTCGGCTGCATCGGGTCCGTTCCTTGATGGTCCGCACGGTGTAATCGATAGAGGATGTTTCCCTATATTCCTTTGGGCGACGGGCTTCTGCTGGATTCCTGGCAGGTGATGATCACCGCGGGCATCCTGGGGGGGTGCCTCGTTTCTTGGGTCCTGCTTCAACGGGAGATTGGACGATTCAGGGCATGTCTCCTGGTGACCTCGATGGCTGTAGGTGCCCTTTTCGGGGCCCACTTGGCCCATTGGCTTCTTCATCCGGGCCTTTCCGGCAGGGACATGTACGGAATCCTCGTTTTTTGGAGGAACGGGCACAGCCTGCTCGGCGCCCTTGCCCTCTGTGCATTTCTGCTGCTCGCAATCGGCCGGCTCGCCCCCCTTGTCTCCTTCTGGCCGACTGCAGACGCCTTCTCGCTGGGGGTGCCCTTCGGCCTGTTCTTCGCACGCATCGGCTGCTACATGAAGGGATGCTGCTGGGGCACGCCGATAGCAGAAGGACATCCCTGCTACGGGCTTTCGGTGAAGCTCGTTAGAAACGACCTGCTCACGCTCCACCCCGTTCAGTTGTACAGCGCAGCGGCCGCCCTCGCCATTTTCTGCACCCTGCTCGCCCTTCGAGGAAGGAACAGGGCCCCGGGCCTGCTCTCGGGTCTCTTTCTGATCCTGTATGGGGCCGCGAGGTTCTTCCTCGAGTTCTTTCGTGGCGATACCCCGGCCCTTTACGCCGGTCTCTCGTTGAACCAGGGGATCTGCATTCTGCTCTTTCTCGCCGGGAGCTTTCTCTTGTTTCTTCGATTGCGGGAGACGCGGGATGAGGGGTCAGGGATCGGGGATCAGGGATCAGGCCCCCCACCCCCCAGAACCTAGAACGACCTCGGCGCGCACCACAGGGCCCTTGTTGTTCCTTGTTGCGAGATCCGCCACGGAGTCTTTCCCGGGGGAGGGGGACCCCTATCCCTTTCGCCTCGCGCCTGACCACCGCCACGAATGTCACGAGCATGGGTACGGCTGGGTCGGCCGAGCGAAGCAGCCTGAGGAATAGCCTCTCAATGCGAAGACATCGCTCTATTCGTGGCAGACGCATCGGTCCTTGGTATCAGGGCTCCGGGCAGATTTGTGCCGGGCGACTCCATGCGAAAAGGTTCCTGACACCTTTTCGCTGACACCTTTTCGCATGCTGTGACAGCTTGTCCTTGGATTTGTAGACACGGGGGGGAGACGGAGCCCAAGGAAATCTGACCGGAGCCCTGATACCAAGGACTGCCTCGAACTTCGGGGAGCGATGTCCCCTCTGCGGAGAATTCGCTACGCAGCGCGCTCGGTTAGCAGATCCGCTACATGTCCGGCAATGGCGGGGGAGGCCGTGAGGCCCGGGGAATCGATGCCCAGCAGGTGGAGGACGCGAGGGTCGCTTCGATCCCATTCGACCCGGAAGTCCCGGAACCCCTTCTCCCCCGGGGGGAGCAAAGAAGGCCTGATTCCACAGTGGGCCAGGTGCAGGTCCTGTTCTTGAACGGCGGGGAAGTACTTCTTCACCGGGGCATAGAAGCGCTGAAAACAGCCGGAACCCAGATCCAGATTGCCTTCCTTGTCGAAGACCGGCAGGGGGCCGTAGTCCTGCTTGCTCTCCACCCGCCTGGCGTCCGGACCGATCAGCAGGGTCCCGTCCCACAGCCGGGTCAGGTGTATGCCCAGCCCGAGATCTCCCGGCGGGGGATAGACCGCCCCACGGACCTCGGCCGCCTTCTTCCCGGACAGCGAGAAATAGTCCCCCCGGATCGGATAGATTCGGAACCGATTGCCCAGCAGGTTTCCCACGTCGTCGGCGTGCAATCCGGCAGCGTTGACCACGTACCGAGCCAGCACCCTTCCCCGAGTCCCGGTCTCGACCTGGATCCCCTGTCCTTTCGGCTCCATCCCCACGACCGGAGTCTTCTTGAGGACCATCGCCCCCTGCTCGTAGAGCAATCCCTCGGCCACGCGAAACCACTGGGCCACATCGAACACCCCGGTCGAGGGAACGAGGAGGGCCCCGGCAGCCCGGATCCCGGGCTCTCTTTCCCGGATCCCTGCTTCGTCGAGGATTCGCAAGCCTTCCACCCCGTTGCCCTCCCCCTGTCGTTTCAATCCTTCAAGGGTCCGGATCTCCTCCTGTGTGAAGGCCAGGATGACCTTGCCGGTATTCAGGCAGGGAATTGCGTGCTTCTCGCAAAAGGCGTAAAGCTCGCGGTTTCCGCGAACGCAGAATCTCGCCTTCAGGGAGTCATGGGGGTAATAGATTCCGGCATGGATCACGTAGCTGTTACGAGTGCTCGTTCCATCTCCGAGGAAGGGGCCCTTCTCGAGCAGAATGACCTCATCGAATCCCCTCCGAGCCCTGAGCTCCAGCGCAATCGAACACCCGATGATCCCGCCGCCCACGACGACAACGTCCACAGCGGTTTCCATAGCGTGCGACCCCTATTCTCGTCCTCGCCCTCGATGTCCCTTGGCTGTTAGCTTTTTGCTCTAAGCTCTAAGCCCACCTCCCTCCCCGCGGCCGTAAGTCAATCCCATGCGGGGAAATCGGTTCGGAACTGAAAGCTAACAGCAAGAAGCTAATGGCTATTCGTCTTCTACCTCAGGGGGGAAAACAACGCAAAGCAGCCGTCGGGCTGGCGCAAGAGAGGGTGCGCAGGGGGAGGACCAACTCTATCGTACCGGTCAATAGTGGGTCAGGAAAGAAGAGGAGGCAGCCCGAGGCGCCTCCTCTTCCTGGATTTCGTAGACCCCTGATCTTCCTAGACCCCTGATCTTCTTAGATCTTGGCCTGCAAGAAGATCGAGATGATGAAGGTGTAAAGAACCAGGGACTCGATCAAGGCCAGCCCGATGATCATCGGGACGAACATCTTGTCCGCTGCCCCAGGGTTCCTCGCGATACCTTCGAGCGCTGCTGCTGCCGTCTTCCCCTGGCCGAGACCGCCACCAAAGGCCGCCAAGCCCAAGCCCAGACCCGCACCGATAGCCAGGCCGAACTTCATCAGGAAATCACCACCCTTGGCTTCTCCCGCGTCTTCCGCGAGTACCAGCGTGGGCAGGGCCAGCGTCAAGAGCCCGACGAGGGCTACCACTCGAATCAATGCCTTCTTCCTGTTCATTCCTCTCGCTCCTTTCTTCTCCTGTGGGTTCCTCTGAGTAGCTACACCTTTCTAAACCTGGTTTGGACCTGTATACACCTCGACCTTCCTGCCTTCCGGCCCGGACGGATCAGTGGTCATGGGAGACGGCCAAGGCGATGTACACCGTGGTGAGCACGGCAAACACAAAGGCCTGAATCGACGAGACCACGATACCAAGGATCATGAAGATGACCGGAACCACCAAGGGAACGAGATCAGAGAAGATCCCGAGCACCATGTGGTCTCCGAACATGTTTCCGAAAAGACGAATCGACAAGGACATGGGCCGGAACAAATGGCTGAGCAACTCGATCAGGAACATGAGGGGCGCCAGCCAGAGGATGGGCCCGGCGAATTGCTTCAGATAAGAGATCCCGTGTTCCTTGAAGCCGTAGTAGTTGTAGACCACGAAGACCATCAGAGACATGGCCAGGTTCGTGTTCAGGTTGTCCGTGGCCGGCACGAATCCGGGAACGATCGCAATGATGTTGCAGAAGAAGATGAAGATAAACAATCCGCCGATGAGGGTGATGTACCTGTCCCCGGTAGGACCGATGATCGCTCGCAGCTGGCCGGAAGTCGCCTGAACCACGAGTTCGAAGATGTTTCGGGCCGAGAACTTCGTGTCCGGCACCAGGGGATCGCGGGCCTTCTTCAGGCTTACCCGAATCCTCCAGGCAATGAGGATGATCAACAGCAGGGCAACGAGGGCGTGAAACACATGAATCGGGATCAACCCTGCCAAAGGTGTAGCGCCATACCACGTGAACCCATGTTCCATCGCTTTTCAACTCCCCATAAGGTCCGCATTTCGGTCAAACGAACACAAGGCTGTTCAAGAGGATCGACGCCAACAGGCTTAGCGTGCCGAGAAAGAACGGAATCAACGGTACCTTCAGTACGAGAAGGCAGAAGGCCACCGCCCCGAGAAACAAGACAAACAGCAGTGAAATCCTCGCAAGAAGAGGCCCCTTGCCGGCTTCCTGCTCCATGGCCGCCCGGGCGAATCTCCAGAGGTAATGGAAGTTCGCCAGTACGAGGGCCCCTCCCGACAAAACCCCCACACTCGTGGATATTGAGCCCGTGAAGATCCCTGCCAGGAAGGTGCACCCCAGCAGGATCAGGAGGCCGTCTCGTTCGATCCTGTTCAGCTTTCGCGCGCCCGCCTCGAAATCCATCTTCTCCACGAGATCAGATCTTCTCCTTCAAGAGGGTCCACAGCTTCACGAAAGCGACAACCCCGCCGACGAGCCCCACAAAGAGGAAGACAATCGTCAGGACCGGCGCCGTCTCGAAGATTTCGTCCAGCACGTAGCCGAATACGGTTCCGGCCAGCACGGAGAAGGCCATCTCCATGGCCAGGGCTCCCAAAACAGCGAGCCGCCTCAGATCCGTTTTCCTGACCGGGATGGCTACACCCTCTGGAAGAGCGCGTTGGTTCTTCGGCCCAGGGCCTCGGCAACCGCCCTGTAGAAGATCGCAAATTCTAAAGAACCCGCGAAGAAAAGTCAAGGAATCAGGGTCCGGAAGGCCTTTCGGGCCGCTTCCATCGTCCTCTCGAACTCCTCTTCCCCGTGCATTTCCGAAACGAAGCACGTCTCGAACTGGCTCGGGGGCCAGTAAACCCCCTCGGACAACATTTTTCCATGGAACCGGGCAAAGCGGTCCAGGTCGCAGCCGCTTGCCGTGGCGAAATCAACAACGGGATCGGCTCGAAAGAACACCGTGAACATGGAGCCGATCGATTGCACCCGGACGCCCCCCCCCGCCTCGAGGGCGACCGCTTCGAGGGCTTGGACAAACCCCTGCGCCTTCTCGTTCAGGGCTTCATAGAAGCCGGGCCTCTCGATCTGTTCCAGGGTCGCCAGGCCGGTCTGCATGGCCAGGGGGTTTCCGGCGAGGGTGCCCGCCTGATAGACCGGCCCCTCGGGCGAAAGGACCCGCATGATCTCTTCCCTTCCACCGAACGCACCCACGGGCAGGCCGCCTCCCAGAATCTTCCCGAGACAGGTGAGGTCCGGGAGGATGCCGAACCGCTGCTGCGCGCCCCCCAACCCCAATCGAAACCCTGTGATCACCTCATCGAAGATCAGCAGGCTTCCGGCCCTCGCCGTCAGATCCTTCAGCCCCTCCAGAAATCCTTCCGCAGGCGGAACCAGGCCCATGTTGCCGGCCACCGGCTCCAGCAGCACGGCAGCCACCTCGCTGCCGTGGACATCCAGGGCTCTTTCCGCCGCTTCCAGGTCGTTGTAGGGTAGGACCAGTGTGTCCGCGGTCACGGCAGGAGGAATCCCGGGACTGTCCGGAGAGCCGAAGGTCGCGGCCCCGGACCCGGCCTTGACGAGCAAGGCATCCACATGGCCATGATAGCAGCCCTCGAACTTGATCAGCTTCGAGCGTCCCGTGTAGCCCCTGGCTACCCGAACGGCGCTCATCGTAGCTTCGGTGCCCGAATTGACGAATCGCACCTTTTCCATGGAGGGCACCGCCCGGATGACCTTTCGGGCAAGCTCGGTCTCCAGCTCTGTCGGGATGCCGAAACTCGTGCCCTTCCCGATTCTCTCCTGGAGGGACTTCACGACCTCGGGATGGGCATGGCCCAGGATCAGTGGGCCCCAGGAACACACGTAGTCCACATACCGGTTTCCGTCCACGTCCTCGATCCAGGCGCCCTGCCCCTGCTCGACGAAGATCGGCTCTCCCCCTACAGCACGAAAAGCACGCACGGGAGAGTTCACTCCGCCGGGGAGGACCTCTCGAGCCGCCTCAAAGGCCTTTCCGGATTTCTCCATGTTCATAAGCATTGCCTCCTCTACACCCCCCGGTTGCTTATCCCGCGAGAATGGGGTAAGAATCCTGGCTTCGTCCAGAACCATCAAAGCTTATTATTCGTAGACGTCTGGATCCGAAACATGTCCGTCTGGCCCACGAAAATCCGCGAGCAGTTCCGTTCCCTCTGGAACTCCCACACCTCCCCCCGGAAGCTGGCTCTCGCTCTGGCCGTCGGGGTGTTCATAGGGGCCAGTCCCCTGTGGGGGCTCCATACCCTCTTGGCCATCGCCCTCTGCTTCCTGGTCGGCCTGAACAAGCCGGCCACCCTTTTCGGCACGCTGGTTTCCAACCCGTTGTTCGCACCGTTCCTGATCTTCTTCGGCCTGGAAACCGGAAGCTGGCTCCTCTACGGCCGCGCCGCCCACCTGTCGCTACAGGATATTAAGGAACACTTCCGATCCCCGCAATGGCAGGACCTCTTGAACGAGTACCTCCTGCCCTATTGTCTGGGAAGCGTGATCGTGGGCCTCGCGCTCGCCTTCGTTACCTTCTGGGTTGCCCTCTGGGTCGCCCGGTCCTACCGGAGCGCCTATCAGTAGACAGGAAGGTTGTCCGCACTGAGGTAGTCCTGCAGGGCCTTGACCCTGGGCTCTTCCCGGAGCAAATTCTGGATCGCGTTCACCGCGGCCGAAGCCCCCGACACCGTCGTGATCAGCGGAATCCCGCGGGCCACTGCGTTCGATCGGATGGCCACTTCGTCTTTCCGGGGGCTTCGGCTGCTCGGCGTGTTGATGATCAGTTCCACCTTCCCCTGCTTCATCAGGTCCACCACGTTGGGGTGGCCTTCGGAGACCTTTCGGATCCTCTCCACGGCAATTCCGTTCCTCTGGAGCATGTGCGCCGTTCCGTCCGTGGCGCAGATGTGGAACCCGAGATCGCAGAGCGTCTTGACGATGAAGATCATGGGCCGCTTGTCCTTGTTCTGAAGGCTCACAAAGACATTGCCTCGCCCGGGAAGCCTTTGCCCGGCCGCCAGTTGGGACTTCGCAAAGGCCATGCCGAACACGGGATCCATCCCCATGACCTCACCCGTGGACTTCATCTCCGGCCCGAGCACGGCGTCCACGCCCGGGAACCTGGCGAAGGGAAACACGCTCTCCTTGACCGAAACATGGCGAGGGACCCGCTGATCCCCCGATCCCCCCAATCCCATCTCCTTCAAGGTGCCGCCTACCATCACCTTGGTGGCGATCTTGGCCAGCGACAGGCCGATCGCCTTGCTCACAAAAGGCACGGTCCGGCTCGCCCGGGGATTGACTTCCAGGACATAGATCAGATCGTTCTTGACCGCGAACTGGACGTTCATCAGGCCGCAGACGCCCAGTTCGAGGGCAAGGGCCCGTGTGTTCCGGCGAATCTGTTCGATCACCGGCTCACTCAAGGTGTAGGGCGGAATCGCACAGGCGCTGTCTCCGGAGTGGACCCCCGCCTCCTCCACGTGCTCCATGATCCCACCGACGAACACGTCCGTGCCGTCGCATACGGCATCCACATCGATCTCGACGGCATCCTCGAGGTACTTGTCGATGAGGATCGGGTGGTCCCTGGATGCCCGCACCGCCTTCTCGATGTAGTCCTCGAGCTGCGCCTCCTCGTGGCAGATTTCCATGGCCCTGCCTCCCAGTACATAAGAAGGCCGCACCACGACCGGATAAGAGATCTTGTCGGCGATCTTCCTGGCCTGTCGGAACGAGGTGGCGGTCCCGTTGTCCGGCTGGACGAGCCCCAGCTTGTCGAGCATCGCCTTGAAGCGCTCCCGGTCCTCTGCCCGGTCGATGCTGTCCGGCGATGTTCCAAGGATGTTTACGCCGCATTCCCGGAGCGGCACGGCCAGGTTGAGTGGTGTCTGCCCCCCGAACTGGACGATGACGCCCTCCGGCCGTTCCCGTTCCACGATGTGAAGCACATCTTCCAGGGTGAGGGGCTCGAAGTAGAGCCTGTCGGAAGTGTCGTAGTCTGTGCTCACCGTTTCCGGGTTGCTGTTGACCATGACGCTCTCGATGCCTTCTTCCCGGAGGGCGTACGAGGCGTGAACGCAGCAGTAGTCGAATTCGATCCCCTGGCCGATCCGGTTCGGCCCCCCACCCAGGATCATGACCTTTCTTGTGTCCGGATCTGTTCGGGCCTCTTCCTCTTCTTCGTAGCAGGAATAGTAATAGGGGGTGTAGGCCTCGAACTCGGCCGCGCAGGTGTCGACCAGCTTGTAGACAGGGGCAATTCCGTGCTCCTTTCGCCAGCCCCTCACCCGTGCTTCTTCCCCTCCGGCCAGATGCGCCAGCTGCCGGTCGGAAAACCCGTACGCCTTCGCCTGGCGGAGCATGGACTCGGGAAACGGACAGCCCGAGGGGCCCTTCTGCCGCCTCGCCCTGCGGACGGCACGTTTCAGCTCTCCCTCGGCATCCAGGATGTCCTGGATGTTCCAGAGGAACCAGGGGTCGATTCCGCTCTTCTCGTGGATCGAGTCGATCGGGATGCCGCAAACAAGGGCATACCGGACATCAAAGATGCGCTCCGGGTTCGGCCTTTCGAGCCGGTCCAGGATCTCCTGTTCCACGGTTCGGGGATCCTTCTTCCAGCGAGCCAGGATCTGTTTTGCCCTGTCTCTTCCATCGCACCCCAGGCCGGAACAGCCGATTTCGAGGGAGCGCAGCCCCTTCTGCAGCGCCTCCTTGAAGTTCCGGCCGATACTCATCGTCTCCCCCACCGATTTCATCGAGATCCCCAGCGTGTCGTCCGCCCCCTGGAACTTCTCGAAGGTGAACCGGGGGATCTTGACCACGCAGTAATCGATCGTGGGCTCGAAGGAAGCCGGGGTCTCCCGGGTGATGTCGTTGGGTATTTCGTCCAGGGTGCATCCCACGGCAAGCTTGGCGGCCATCTTGGCGATCGGAAATCCCGTCGCCTTCGAGGCAAGCGCCGAGGAGCGGGACACCCGCGGGTTCATCTCGATCACGACCATCCGGCCGGTCTCCGGGTGAAGGGCGAACTGAATGTTCGATCCGCCGGTCTCCACCCCGATCTCCCGGATGATGTCGATCGAGGCATCCCGCATGATCTGGTATTCTTTGTCCGTCAGGGTCTGCGCAGGGGCAACCGTGATGCTGTCACCCGTGTGGACCCCCATGGGGTCCAGGTTCTCGATCGAGCAGATGATCACCACGTTGTCCTTGAGGTCCCTCATCACCTCCAGCTCGAACTCCTTCCACCCGATCACCGACTCTTCGAGCAGGACGGTGTGGATACGGCTCGAGTCGAGCCCCCCCTTGACGATTCTGTCGAAGCTCTCCGCATCGTAGGCGGTCCCCCCGCCGGTCCCCCCAAGCGTGAAGCTCGGCCTCACGATCACCGGATAGCCGATCTCCTCGGCGATCGTCCTTGCCTCTTCCAGCGTTCGGGCGTGCCCGCTTCTCGGAACCTCCAGGCCGATCTTCTCCATGGCGGCCTTGAACAGCTCCCGGTCCTCGGCCTTTTTGATGGCATCCGGGTTGGCCCCGATCATCTGCACCCGGTGCGCCGCGAGTACCCCCTGCTCGGCCAGTTCGGAAGCGGTGTTCAGCGCGGTCTGGCCTCCCATGGTCGGCAGGAGGGCGTCCGGCTTCTCCTGCTCGATGATCTTTGCCACGTACTCGGGGAGAATCGGTTCGATATAGGTCCGGTCCGCCACGAGCGGATCGGTCATGATGGTGGCAGGATTGCTGTTGACCAGGACGATCTCGTACCCTTCCTCCTTGAGCGCCTTGCACGCCTGCGTACCGGAGTAGTCGAATTCGCAGGCCTGGCCGATCACGATCGGCCCGGCTCCAATGATCAGGATCTTCTGGATGTCATCCCTGCGCGGCACGGTAAACCCCTGGATTTTTAAGACTTTTCTGCCTCCATGGAGGCCGTGAACTTCTCGAAGAGACTTCGCATACTGTCGTGAGGCCCCGGGGAGGCCTCGGGGTGGTGCTGCACGGAGAATGCGGGGGCATCCCGGAGTTCGAGGCCCTCGAGGGTCTCGTCGTTCAGGTTGACGTGGGTGATGCGCACTTCCCTCGTGTCGAGCGTCGCCGTATCCACGCAGAATCCGTGATTCTGCGAGGTGATGTGCACCCTGCCGGTGGCCAGTTCCTTGACCGGCTGGTTGGCCCCCCGATGTCCGAACTTCATCTTGAAGGTCTTCGCGCCCAGGGCTAGGGCCAGGATCTGATGGCCAAGACAGATCCCGAAGATCGGAACCTTGCCGATCAAGTCCCGAACGGCCTCGATCCCGTAAGTCACGGCAGCCGGATCCCCGGGCCCGTTCGAGAGAAAGACCCCGTCCGGGCCGGGCCCGAGGATCTCCTCGGCGGTTGCAGTGCCCGGCACCACGGTCACGGAGCACCCATGGGCCTGAAGAAGCCTCAGGATGTTGAACTTGATCCCGAAATCCATGGCGACCACGCGATACGGTTCCTTCTTCGGGCCGGCGCCGATCGACATGCGTCTCGACCAGGAAGGCCCCGGCACCTCGTCGGGCAGCCAGGGAAACGGCTCCTTGCATGAAACCCATCGCACCATGTCCCGGCCCACGAGACCGGGCCACTGCCTGGCCTTGTCCACGAGGTCATCCGGATTCTCGACCCTCGAAGACAGGGCGGCGCGCATCGCTCCAGCGGTCCGGATGTGTTTCGTAAGGGCCCGGGTGTCGATCCCTTCGATTCCGGGGCGCCGGTGCTTCTGCATGTAGTCCGCCAGGGGCATCCGGGATCGCCAGTTGCTCGGATGCTTGCAGAGCTCCCTGACGACGAGGGCTTCCGCGTGGGGGCCCCGGGACTCGACGTCCTCCTCGTTGACCCCGTAGTTGCCGATCAAGGGGTACGTCATGGTCACAATCTGCCCCTTGTACGAAGGGTCTGTCAGGATCTCCTGGTACCCGGTCATGCTCGTATTGAAGACCACCTCCCCAACGGCATCCCGATGCGAACCAAAGGCCCAGCCGTGGAAGACACGGCCATCCTCGAGGGCCAACATGGCCTTTCGCCGCTTCTTTTGCGCCATGCTCACCTCGTTTTCGTACAACCCTGATGGTTCGGTATGGAAGCCAGGGGAGGAAAGAATCGGGGTGTGGATTCGGTCCGCTTGGGTACTCTATAGATTCTTTATCTGTCGTACACGTCCTCATCGAACACGCGGACCCAGTTCTGCCTGAGCATGGCCTTGGCCTCCTCGGGCTTGTCCACTGCAAGGATGAGTATGGCATGGGGTCCGGAGCGTCCGAGGTAGCTGTAGAGCTGCCGGACATTGATTCCTGCAGCCTTGAGAGCCTCCAGCACCGCATGCAGGCCTCCGGGATGATCCGGCACCTCTGCCGCGATCACCTCTTCCTCGAAGAACTCGATGCCTCCACTGGCTAGAGCATTCGCGGCCAGTCCGGGATCATCGACCATCAATCTTACCACGGCCACATCATCTCCCGGCTCCAGCACGCTGATAGCTCGGATGTTCACGCCCTCTAGCTTGAGCACCTCCGTAACCTTATGCAGGGCCCCGGGCTGGTTGTCCATCTGAACGCAGATCTGCTTGGCTGGCATCGAACGACTCCTCTATTCAAAAAAACGGTACCCCGCCCACAGGGCCTCCTTGTTTCTTTCCACTATCTTCGGGCTCTTCCGGCGGAACGTTTCCTCCACGATTTCCAGGACGGTCTCGGGCTTGACCATGCCGGATATCTTCAGGAAGGAACCCAGTACGATCATGTTGGCAGCCCGCAGATCGCCCAACTCCTCGGCCATCTCGCTCGCAGCGATCTCGTAGACCTTCACGTCCTGCCGAATCGATTTTTCGTGAACGAGCGACGTGTTCACGAGGCAGCGCCCCCCTTTTCTGAGGATACTCTGAAACTTGTGCAGGGAAGGGGCGTTCATGACGACCAGGTAATCCGGGTTCGACGCGATCGGCGAGGCGATTTCCTCGTCCCCGACCGAAACCGTGCAGTTGGCGGTCCCTCCCCTCACCTCCGCCCCGTAGGTGGGAAGATAGGTGACGTGTTTGTCTTCCCTCATGGCTGCATTGGCCAGGGTAACACCCATCATCAGTATCCCCTGGCCGCCGAAGCCGGCTAAGATTGCTTTGTGGATCATGACGGCTCCGTTTCTCGCTGCTTGACGATCCCGAGAGGAAACTGGGGTATCATCCCCTCCTCGATCCATCGGCAGCTATCCACGGCGGACAGCTTCCAGTTGGAGGGACATTGTGAAAGGATTTCGACCATGGAGAACCCTTCATCGTTCAGCTGTGTCTGAAAGGCCTGCCGGATGGCCTTCTTCGTCTTCTGGATGTTCTTGGGCGAATGCACGCTCGTCCTCGCCAGGAAGGCCGTGCCGTCCAGAGTCGAGAGGAACTCGCACATCTTGAGCGGGGGGCCGTCCGTGACGCTGTTCCGGCCTTGCGGGGTGGTCGTCGTCTTCTGCCCCACCATGGTCGTCGGGGCCATCTGGCCCCCGGTCATTCCGTACACGCCGTTGTTTACGAAGATCGTGGTGATGCTTTCCCCTCGATTCGCCGCATGAATCAACTCCGCCGTTCCAATGGCCGCCAGATCCCCGTCTCCCTGATACGTAAAGACCACACGATCCGGCAGGCAGCGCTTCATGCCGGTTGCCACAGCCGTTCCTCTGCCGTGGGCCGCCTCCACCATGTCCACGTCGATGTACAAATAGGCCAGTACGGCACAGCCGCAAGGGGGAATACAGATCGCCCGGTCCCGTATGTCGAGTTCCTCGATAACCTCTGCCAGAAGCCGATGGATGATGCTGTGCCCACACCCCGGGCAATAATGATTCGGCACGTCCTTCAGATACTTCGGCCTTCCGACGACTTTTTTCATTCCCTTCATGTCTCTTCCTCACGTCACAGAAGATTGTGAGCATCCTATAGCCTGCGAAAGGGGTCAAGAGGTTATTCGCTTGTCAGACCAGACCCCTTTCGCAATGGGTCTATGCCTCGTGCTGCATCGCGTTGTAACGCCTCGACAGGATGCGGGAAAGCTCCACGGGCGTGACCACCACCCCTCCGGGTCTTCCGTACAGATCGACCTCCGCCTTCCCGTTCAATGCCAGTTTCACGTCTTCGACCATCTGACCCATCGACATCTCGAAGACGAGGAATTTACCGACCGATTCCGCCAACCGTGCCAATGCCTTGGAAGGAAAGGGCCAAAGGGTGATCGGTCGAAACAAGCCGACCTTCATTCCCTTGTCCCGCAATCGCCTGACCGCTCCCTTCGCGATCCTGGCGGCGGTCCCATAGGCAACGACAACCATATCCGCATCTTCCGTGGCGTACGATTCCCATTGGGGCTCTCGCCGTTCGATCCTCTGGTACTTCCGGTAGAGCTTCCAGTTGTGGGCTTCCTCCACGTGCACGTCCAGAAGGAGACTCCGGATGAACCGGCTCGGCCCCTTTCCCGCCCCCGTAATCGCCCAATCTTTCTTCGGAAGGTCTTCCCGGTACTCCGGCAACACCACCGGTTCCATCATCTGGCCCATCATGCCGTCCCCGATTACGATCACCGGGATCCGATATTCGTCCGCCAGGTCGAAGGCCCGGTAGGTGAGGTCAACCGCCTCCTGGAGGTAAGCGGGAGCAAGCACGATACAGCGATAGTCTCCGTGACCGCCTCCCCGGGTTGCCTGAAAGTAATCGGACTGCGCGGGAGCGATATTCCCGAGCCCCGGGCCGCCGCGGATGATGTTTACGATCACGGAGGGGAATTCACAGGCGGCCAGGTAGGATATGCCCTCCTGCATGAGACTCACTCCCGGGCTCGAAGAGGAGGTCATCACTCGTGTGCCCGAGGCGGATGCCCCGTAGACCATGTTGATCGCCGCCAACTCGCTTTCGCTCTGCACGAACGTTCTGCCGGGTAATTCCGCCATCCTGCGGGACATGTATTCCGGAAGCTCGTTCTGGGGCGTAATGGGGTAGCCGAAGTAGCATCGGCAGCCTGCTCGAAGGGCGGCCTCTCCGATTGCTTCACTCCCGCGAAGCATGACTTTCTCATTTTTTTTCACGGTAGACCTCGATGATCGCTTCCGGGCACATGAGGGCACAAAGGCCGCATCCCGTACACTCCTCTTTCTTTTTATCGAACTCCGCAGGGAAATAACTCTTCTCGTTGATCTTCTTCGAAATGAAGATCGATCCCTTTGGACAGGCCTCGATGCAGAGACCACAACTCTTACACATTGCCTTCTTTATTCGAATCATCCCTTTCAACGAACTATCTCCCAGCCTGTACGAAGTGCTCCGACGGATAATGAAGTGGGTAAACTGTCAAATTTTCTACATTATCAACTTGTCCGGAAAAAGTAAATTCCATGAAGCGAAAAAGGTCCCTTCAAAAATCCATTTCTTTCCTTGAAAACAAAAATAGAATCTGTTAGGAAATATGCCTGCGGTAGGTATCTTGTGGGGGGTGAACCGTTTCTCTTCTCATGGGTCCCCCTTTCTTCGCCTCCACGATCTTCGCTGCCTACCCTTTTTGAGCGCGACCACCAGACAGCTTGTGCAGCGAGTTTTCTCTTCATCCTAAGCCGGCATGCACGTTTCGCCATGCCACAAGAGCGTCGAGTTCTGAAACAGGTATAAATTTTCCGTGATTCTACTCTCAAGATCTTATTCTAACTAGCTGTTTTTATTATAAATTTACCGTTTTCCACAATTGTTGATAAAGGTGTTGAAAAGTTCGTGAGAAACAAACGTTTTCCGTTGAAATTATTTCACAATCCTCTGCGGAGAAAACTTTTTCGCAAACTACATAACGGCTTCTTCGAGTCCATCCCGTCCCGGTTTCCCTCCCTCATCCCGCTTGGCTGCACATAGTACGGGAGAAGATGTTTCTATGCTCAATACAAACATTCGATTCAGTTTTGAAAATTTCGTCGTCGGCTCGTCGAATCAGTTTGCGCACGCCGCTTCCCTCGCTGTGGCAAACCAGCCGGGCAATGCCTACAACCCTTTGTTTATTTACGGCGGCGTCGGTCTCGGGAAGACACACCTCTTGCATGCCATTGGGGCACAGATCTCTCAAAAAGCTCCAAACCTCCAGGTGGAATACCTGAGCGCGGAAACGTTCATCAACGACCTCATCCGCGCAATCGAATATGAAAAGATGCCCGAGTTTCAGAAGAAGTATCGATCCATCGACGTTCTGTTGGTCGATGATGTACAGTTCATGGCCACGCAAGAGAGAACCCAGGAGGAGTTCTTCCATACCTTCAACGCGCTCTACGATTCTCAAAAACAGATTGTCGTAACAAGCGACAAGGTCCCAAAAGACATTCCGGAACTCGAGGAGAGACTCCAATCGCGCTTCGAGTGGGGTCTCATTGCGGACATCCAACTCCCGGACATGGAGACCCGCGCAGCGATCTTGAACAAGAAGGCAAAAGTAGAGAACATCGATCTTCCGAGCGATGTCTGCCATTTTCTGGCTCGCCACATACAGTCAAACGTGCGCATGCTGGAAGGGAGCCTCATACGACTCAAGGCCTACGGGGAGATGTCAAAGGAGCCCATATCCGTCGACATGTGCAAGAACGTCCTGAAGGACATTCTCGGAACGAAGAGAAGCTTCATCTCCATCGAAGAAGTGATCCGAACCGTTGCGAAGCATTACGGTCTCAAGCCTGGAGAGTTGAAATCCCCGAAAAGGGCGAAACCGATCACGCGAGCGAGACAGGTCGCCATGTACCTTTGTAGAGAACTTACATCCGAGTCCTTTCCTGAAATCGGCGGTCGGTTCGGCGGGAGGGACCATGCGACGGTCATTCACGGCGTCAACAAAATCACTGCCCTGCTCGAGGTCGACTCTGATTTGCAGCAGGATGTCCAGCTATTGGGGAAATCCCTGATGGCGTAGACCTTTTCAAGGACTCTGTAAGACAAAAGTCTGCTCTTTGTTGAAAACAACCTGGCTGAAAAGGGCATTCTTGAGAACGTGTAAGAAAGATGTCAAAACCGATTACAGAGAAAACAAGAGGTTAGATAAGATTTCAACAATGTAGAAAAGAGAAGAAGAAGAAGAAAAGAGGAAAACTTTATGGAAGTAAAAATACAGAGAAGCCAACTCCTCTCTCATTTGCAGCGGGCGCAGAATATCGTTGAGAGAAAGACGACTCTCCCCATTCTTGCACATATTCTCATGGAAACGGAATCCTCCGGCTTGAGACTGTCTTCAACCGATCTGGAGGTCGGCGTGACAGAGGCCTGTGAGGCACAAATCGTCAAAGAAGGCAGTACAACGATACACGCAAGAAAGTTCTTTGAAATTATTCGAGAAATTCCGGACGGGGAAATTCATCTCAGGCAAAAAGAGGAGCAGCTCGAAATTCGAGCGGGACGAAGCCGGTTTCGCCTTCGCTCTCTGTCACCCGAAGAGTTTCCAAAGATTCCGGCCATCGAAACAACCGAATCCGTCAAGCTTTCCACCTCTATTTTCCAGGAAATGATACAGAAGGTGTTCGTTTCGGTTTCTTCTGATGAGACACGGTACACACTCACGGGCATTCTCACGCACATGCTTCGTGAGAACGACGAGACGGTTCTGCGGATGGTTGCCACCGACGGTCATCGACTCTCCTTCTGTGAAAGAAAACTCCCGGATACGGATTGTCTCTCAGGCTTCCAGAAGACCTCGGAAGGACAGGAAAGGGATATCATCCTCCCCAAGAAGGGTGTACAAGAGATCCGCAGGCTGATGGAAGAGGGAGTGGGGGATCTCGAATTCGGCCTTTTTCAGGAAAATGCCTTCATACGAAAAGACAACCTTTCGATGATCATGCGCCTGGTGCAGGGCAAATTCCCGGATTACGTTGCGGTCTTCCCTGGTGAGATCGAGAGCGTCATAACCGCAGAAGCCTCGGTCCTGGAGGAATCGCTTCGCAGGGTATCGGTTCTATCGACAGAGAAGTCGAAGGGCATTCGGTTTTCGGTGAAACCCGACAAATTGACTTTCTTCTCCAACAGCCCTGAAATAGGAGACGCGGAAGAAGAAGTGGATGTAGAATATGCGGGTGAGGACTTCGAGGTTGCATTCAATGTTCGCTACCTTCTTGATTTTCTCCAGACCGTGAAGGGGAAGATCAGTATCGAATTCGGGGCTGGATTCAAGCCCTGTGTGATGAGAGAAAAGGATGATTTAAAATATAGTTATATTGTAATGCCTCTTCGTATCTGATCATCCCAAACATCTCCCAGGAAATCTCTTCCTCTGAGAACCGGGCCTCTGTCCGAAGAAGGCCGTTCCGAGAAACGCGGTTCTTTTTCTTCCCATTGAACGGGAATCAAGCCGAACCAAAGGCATGTCGAGGGCTTCGAGCGTTCTACCGAAGAGGACGAAAGGACAGGAATGTTCTCTATACAACATGTAGTATTTCATCGAGAAGGGCCACATTTTATAGTATGATTATCCTTTACAAGGAGAAGGGGAAATGGTAGAATAATTGGGTTAAATGAACCATTTTGGAACACATAAATAATGGTGAGGAAGATTCGTGGTTGAGAAGACCGAAAACAACTACGATGCCAGCACGATTCGCGTATTGGGTGGCATCGAAGCCGTTCGTAAGCGGCCCGCCATGTATATCGGCTCAACCGGGCCTGAAGGACTTCACCACCTTGTCTTCGAGGTAGTCGACAACAGCATCGATGAAGCCCTGGCCGGGTTCTGCTCGAAGATCGAGGTGACGATTCATACCGACAACAGCGTGACCGTTGAGGACAACGGTCGGGGAATTCCGGTTGATCAGCATGTTACCGAAGGAAAGCCGGCCTTGGAGGTGGTGATGACCACCCTCCATGCAGGCGGGAAGTTCGACGGCAAGAGTTACAAAGTATCCGGAGGGTTGCACGGGGTAGGCATCTCGGTTGTGAATGCCCTGGCCAAGCATCTTGAGGCGCGGGTCAAGCGAGGGGGAAAAGTATACGAGCAGAAATACGAACGCGGAAGAGTTGCCTCAGAGCTTCGCGTCGCGGGGACCACGCAGAGGACAGGGACGAGGGTTCGATTTCTACCCGACCCGGAGATTTTTGAAGACGTGGAGTGGAGCTTCGATACGCTCGCCCAAAGATAGCGAGAGCTATCCTTCATGAATGCGGGCGTCCAGATTACCCTCGAAGACGTGAGATCGAACAAGAAGAGCGAGTACAGCTACAAAGGAGGTATCGCCTCTTTTATCGACTTTCTCAACGAGAGCAAGAAGCCCCTCCACAAGAAGATTATCCACGTCAAGGGGAACAGGGATGACGTGGATATTGACATCGCACTGCAATACAACGATGGGTACACCGAGAGCGTCTTCTCGTATGTGAACAATATCAACACCCGGGAAGGAGGAACGCATCTTTCCGGCTTCCGCGCGGCCCTCACCCGTACGCTCAACTCGTATGCAGTGTCGAACAACCTGTTCAAGAAGAACGCGAAGGCTTCCCTGAGTGGAGAGGACATGCGCGAAGGCTTGACAGGTGTCATCAGTGTGAAGGTGAGGGACCCGCAGTTCGAGGGCCAGACCAAGACCCGACTGGGCAACAGCAACGTCAAGGGCATCGTCGAGAATTTCGTCAACGAGGCGCTGAGTACCTTCCTGGAGGAGAATCCGTCCACAGGGCGGAAGATCGTCGACAAGGTGCACGAGGCAGCCAGGGCGAGGGAGGCGGCCAGAAAGGCCAAGGAACTCACCCGCCGAAAGAGCGCCCTGGAGGTGAGTTCACTGCCGGGGAAGCTTGCGGATTGTCAGGAGAAAGACCCTCAGCACAGCGAGATTTTCCTGGTGGAGGGAGATTCTGCCGGTGGATCCGCCAAACAGGGTAGAGACCGAAAATGCCAGGCGATTTTGCCCCTCAAGGGGAAGATTCTCAACGTGGAAAAGGCCCGAATGGACAAGATGCTCCAGAATCAGGAAATCGGGTGCATGATCACGGCCTTGGGCAGTGGAATCGGGGAGGAAGATTTTCGGATAGAGAACTTGAGGTATCACAAGATCATCATCATGACCGATGCAGATGTGGACGGGGCCCATATCCGCACTCTCCTGCTCACGTTTTTCTATCGCCACTATCGAATGCTGGTCGAGAGGGGGTATCTCTACATAGCTCAGCCGCCCCTCTATCTTCTGAAGGATCCGAAAAAGAAGCAATCGAAGTACATCAAGGACGATTACGAGTTCATGGAATACATGCTCGACAGAGGCGTGAAAGACACGAAGGTTCATCTCGAAGACGGGAAGCAGGTGCAGGACAGTCAACTCAAGAAGCTGGTGACCAAGATCATCCGGTTTGATGAACTGCTGTCGAAGCTGCGCCCCGGGATGGTGGACAGGGATTTCTTGAGGGATCTCCTCTTGGGGACCGGGTTTTCGGAAGGAATGCTTCAAGACAGGGAGGAGTTGGAGAGAACGGTCGGGAGCGTGTGGGATACGAGGCAGAAGGAAGGGTTTTCGACGGAGCAGGAGGAGTACTTCATCGAGGGGGATCCTGAGAACAACTGCTTCCGGATCCGCTACCTTTCCGCCAAGAACGGGTCAAGCTGGGAGACCGTGCTGGATGCGGAACTTGTAACCATTCCTTCATTTCAGGAACTGATGAGAATTGCAGGAGAATTTGATGATATGGGAGGTCCTCCATACCGGGTGGAGAAGGGAGAGGAGCAGACGCAGGTGGAGGGTGTCTTCCAACTGAAGGAGCTCATCCTTCAGCTGGGAAGGAGAGGCCTGGGGATCCAACGCTACAAGGGCCTGGGCGAGATGAATCCCGGACAGCTCTGGGAGACCACGATGAACCCGGAGACCCGTACGCTCCTTCAGGTTGCGATCGCCGATGCGGCGGAGGCGGAACGAATCTTCAGCACCCTGATGGGAGATGATGTCGAGCCCAGACGCCAGTTCATCTCCGAGAATGCCCTGCAGGTACAGAACCTCGATGTGTGATCCACCCCCAACCTTCGGGTCCTTCGGGGCCGGAGCAAGGGTGAATGAATAAGCGCCTGACCTTTCACTTTTCATCTGTTCTCTGATGGGAGACTGAACGCTTGGACACGAAGAAATTCCCGGTCAACATCGAAGAAGAGATGAAGCGCAGCTTCCTCGACTATTCGATGAGTGTGATCGTCATGAGGGCCCTACCTGACGCCCGGGATGGATTGAAGCCGGTTCACCGAAGATCTTTATACTCCATGTATGAACAGAGAAACGTATGGAACCGAGCGTATAAGAAGAGCGCCAGGATTGTGGGTGACGTGATCGGCAAGTACCATCCCCACGGGGATGCCTCGGTCTACGACACGATCGTTCGTCTGGCCCAGGACTTCTCGATGCGATACCCCCTGGTCGACGGGCAGGGGAATTTCGGATCCGTGGACGGGGACCCGCCCGCAGCCATGCGATACACAGAGATCCGCATGGAGCGGATCGCCGGCGAGATGCTCGAAGACATCGAGAAAGAGACGGTTGAATTTCGGCCGAACTACGATGAGTCCATGGAAGAGCCCGTGGTTCTTCCAACCAAGATACCCGGCCTTCTCATGAACGGATCCTCCGGGATCGCCGTGGGGATGGCAACCAATATCCCTCCCCACAACCTGGGTGAGCTCGTGGACGGGCTCGTTGCGCTGATCAACAACCCGGACCTGACCGTCGACGACCTCATGGCCTTCATCCCGGGCCCTGATTTTCCGACGAGCGGAATTATCTACGGGAAGGGGGGCATAAAAGCTGCCTACCGAACAGGCAAGGGGATTCTCCACGTCCGCGGCAGATGCCTGATCGAAAGACATGCCCGAACAGACCGAGAGAGCATCGTACTCACCGAGCTTCCCTACATGGTCAACAAGGCGAAGCTCATCGAGAGGATTGCGGAGCTCGTGAGGAATCGCAGGATCGAGGGCATCCAGGATCTCAGGGACGAGTCGGACAAGGACGGCATACGCGTTGTCATGGACCTGAAGAAGGATGCATCCGCGGATGTCCTGGTCCGACAGCTCTACAAGCTCACGCCGCTGGAGGTCTCGTTCGGGGTCATCAACCTGGCCCTTGTCAACCAGCAGCCCAGAGTTCTCAACCTGAAGGAGTTGCTGGAGCAGTTCCTCTCTTTTCGAAAGACGGTGATCACCCGAAGGTGCATCTTCGAACTGAGAAAAGCGGAGGAAAGGGCGCACATCCTGGAAGGCCTCCGCATTGCCCTTGACCATCTGGACGAGGTGATCGCCCTGATTCGTGCGGCTTATAAGGCCGAGACCGCACGCAGTGCGCTGATGGAGAAGTTCGGGCTGAGCCAGGTGCAGGCCCAGGCCATCCTCGACATGCGGCTGCAGCGATTGACCGGCCTGGAGATCGAGAAGATCGTGGACGAGTACAATGCCCTGATCAAGGAGATCGCCCGCCTGCGGGAAATCCTCGGAAACGAGAAGCTGATCTATCAGATGATCCAGGGAGAGCTCGAGGAGATCAAGACGCAGTACGCCGACCCGAGAAGGACCGAGATCAGGGAGGATGCCGATCAGATCGAGCCGGAAGACCTGATCGTGGAAGAGGAAATGGTTGTGACCGTTTCCAATACGGGCTACATCAAGCGGAACCCGGTCACCCTGTACCGCGCCCAGCACAGGGGCGGCAAGGGCAAGGTCGGGATGGCGACCAAGGAGGACGATTTCGTCTCGAAGCTGTTCGTTGCATCCACACACAGCTATCTTTTGATCTTCACCTCCAGGGGCAGGGTGTTCTGGATCAAGGTGCACGAGATCCCGCAGGCCGGCAGGGCAGCCAAGGGCAGGTCGATCGTCAACCTTCTGCAACTGAAAGACAGTGAAACGGTCCATACCTCGCTGGTCGTCAGGGAGTTCTCCGAAGACCAGTACCTGGTCATGGCCACGAGAAAGGGGATCATCAAGAAGAGCGTTCTTTCCGCGTACAGCCACCCGAGGACGGGCGGAATCATCGCGATCCGGCTCGACGATAAGGATGGACTCATTGGGGTCGAGATCACGGACGGCGAAAAGGATATCGTGCTCGGGACGAGGATGGGAAAACTGATCCGTTTCTCGGAAAAGGACGCGAGGCCTGTCGGGCGCGTGAGCAGGGGCGTTCAGGGCATTCGGCTGGTCGGGGATGACGAAGTGGTGGGAATGGAGGTCGTGACCCCGGACGCGACCCTGTTGACGGTCACCGAGAACGGATACGGGAAGAGAACGCGCACCGAGGAGTACCGAAGACAGACCCGGGGCGGCCAGGGAATCATTACGATCAAGACGGATGAGAGGAACGGGCAAGTCGTCGGGATGAAACAGGTGACCGACGAAGATCAGCTGATCATGGTGTCCAGCGACGGGAAGATCATCCGAATGAAGGCCTCGCAGATCCCGGTGATCGGCAGAAACACGAAGGGCGTCAGATTGATCGTTCTCGAGGAGAGTGGAAAGCTTGTCAGCTTCGCAAAATTCGAAGAAAAGGACGAACACGAAGAATAGCAAGGGGATTCGTGGGGCCCGCGTATTGCACGGGACTTCGAAATCGCGTGCAATACGCGGGCGAGTTGTCTTCATTCTCTTCGGGGTCGTCCTGGGCTGTTTGCCAGGGGCAGGATGCAGTGGCTCTCACAGCGATGCAGAATACGGGAAAGCCGAACAGTTCTGGCAGAGGAAGATGTACGGGCTGGCCGCCCAGAGCTATGAGCACTTCGCCTCCCAGCAGCCCAAGCATCCAAAGGCAGCCCAAGGTCTGTACAAGGCAGGCTTCATCTATGCCTACTATCTCGCGGACTACCCTCGAGCCATTCAGCTCTTTCACCGCCTGATCGCACTTCACCCGGAGAGTCCCTTCTGCTTGCAGGCCCACCGAAGCCTGGCGGAAAACTATGCCACGCGGCTGAGGCAATATCCTCAGGCTATTGCCCAGTACCTCCGGGTCGTCGACCTGGAGAGGAGAGCCGGTCGGGATGTCTCCCCCTCCCTGTATGAGGTGGGGCGCTGCTATTTCCTGATGGGGGACTCGAATCAGGCGGTCGAGGTCTACGGGAGGATCTGCAGGGAGGCTCCGAAGGGTGAGTACGCCGACAGCGCGGCCTTTCAGATCGGTTTCACGCATTTCCTGGAGGGAGACTGGGAAACCGCGGAAAAGGACTTCCGGTTCCTACTGGAACACTATCCGGAAAGCGAGTGGACCTTTGACGGCTTGGTCCACCTGGCGCGCTGCCTGAAGAAACTGGACCGCCATCAGGAATCCAAGGGCGCCCTCCGAGAGATCCGAGAACGGTTTCCGGACAGGGCCGATAGGATCGGAACCAAAGAGGCTGAATGAAAAGGCGCGACCTCTCCAAGGTCCTCGATGACCTCGAGGATGCGAAGTTCTTTTCTCCCTGCCTCACCGCCAAGGTATGTCTGCCGCCCCGTGCCGGAGAATACGCCGATTTCCCCGAGGGCCTTTCCGAGGGCCTGAAGACGGCCCTGAGCGAGAGGGGATTCCGGAATCTTTATTCCCATCAGGCCGAAGCCTTCCAAAGGGCCAAGGCCGGGGAAGACTTGATCGTAGTTACCCCCACGGCCTCCGGAAAGACCCTCTGCTACAACCTGCCCGTACTCGACGCTATCGACGAGGACCCATCAAGTCGGGCCCTGTACCTGTTTCCCACGAAGGCCCTCGCCCAGGACCAGCTCGCCGAATTCGAAGGCCTGGTTCGTGGCCTGAAGGCAGGCGTGAAGGCCTACACCTATGACGGCGACACCCCCGGTGACATTCGCAGGGCGATACGCAAGAAGGCCCAGGTGGTCATCACAAACCCGGACATGCTGCACGCGGGGATCCTTCCGCACCACACGAAATGGAATGAATTCTTCCGGAACCTCTCGTTCGTCGTGATCGACGAAACGCACACGTACCGCGGCGTGTTCGGGAGTCACATGGTCAACGTAATGCGCCGCCTCCACAGGGTTTGCCGGCATTACGGATCGACGCCGAAGTTCATCTGCTGCTCCGCCACGATCGCGAACCCGCAGGAGGTTGCGAACAGGCTGGTCGAAAGGGAAGTGCAGCTCATCGACAGGAACGGTGCGCCCCAAGGCGAGAAGCGATTCTATTTCGTCAATCCGCCGGTGGTGCAGAAGGAACTCGGGTTGCGGTCGTCACCCCTTTCGATGGCCCAGCGGATTGCAGGCGAGTTTCTCCGGAGCGAGATCTCCACGATCGTCTTCACCACCACGAGGCTCAACGTAGAGGTCCTGACAAAATACCTGAAGGACCTGTTCCGGAAGCCCGGAACGGGCGAGGAGCATAGGATACGGGGATACCGCGGCGGGTACCTGCCCAACTTGAGGCGGGAGATCGAAAAGGGACTCCGGGAGGGCAAGATCAAGGGCGTTGTGAGCACGAATGCCCTGGAGCTGGGCGTGGACATAGGGAGCCTGGAAGCCTGCATCCTGAGCGGGTACCCCGGCTCTATTGCGAGCACCTGGCAGCAGGCGGGTAGGGCCGGGAGGAAGGCGGGCCTGTCCTGTGCCGTGCTCATATCCAGGAGCACGCCGCTCGATCAGTTCATTATTCGTCATCCCGACTACTTCTTCGGCAGATCGCCGGAGAATGCCCGCCTGAACCCGGAGAATCTCACGATTCTGCTGAGCCATATCCAGTGTGCGGCCTTTGAGCTGCCCTTTCAGAGGGGCGAGAGGTTTGGAGAGGCGGAACTCGAAGAAATCCTGGACTTTCTGGCCGAGAGGCGCGTGCTCAGGAGGCTCGGAGACAGCTGGTACTGGGCCGAGGACAGCTACCCGGCCGACCGGATAAGCCTGCGCAGCGTGGCGGCCGAGAATTTCGTTGTCCAGGACCGGTCCTGCGGGAATCAGGTCGTGGCTGAGGTGGATTTCGAGAGTGCGCCCCTGACCATCTACCCCGGCGCCATCTACATGGTGGAAAGCCAACAGTATCAGGTCGAGGAGCTGGACCACGACAACCGGAAGGCCTATGTCACTCCCGTCACGGCGGACTATTACACCGAGGCGGTGCTCTACACGCACCTGAAGATCCTGGATGTCTTCCTGTCCGATCCGGAGGAGGGGCAGAAAGGGGGGGCCCGGTTTCAGGAGGGAGAGGTGCACGTGGTGAACCATGTGGCAGGCTTCAAGAAACTGAAGTTCTACTCGGTGGAGAACCTCGGATACGGGGAGGTCTCCCTGCCGGACCAGGAGATGCACACCTCCGGGTTCTGGATTACCGTGCCGCCGGAGGAAGCCCACGAGATCGGGCTTTCCCTGCAGGAGCTTCTGGAGGCCCTGGCAGGGGCGGGCTACGCCATGCAGCACATGGCCGCCTTCCTCCTGATGTGCGAGACGAGAGATCTTGGCAGATGCATCGGTGACCCCTACCTCCAGTGGTTCTTTCCGGCAGAAACGGACCGCATTCGGCATGATCGCCTGCCCGCAGGGGAAGACGGGATTTCCTTCCAGGAGACCGGGGACCGGGGGTTTCAGCCCACGCTCTTCCTCTATGATGCCTACCCAGGGGGTGTTGGGCTGAGTTCCTACCTCTTTTCCCGGAGAGACGAACTGCTCGGCGGCACCCTGTCCGTGGTGGAGCGCTGCGGTTGCTCCAAAGGATGTCCCTCTTGCGTAGGGCCGCCCGGGGCCGTGGGTGATCAGGCGAAGCAGGACGCAGTGAGGCTGCTGAAGTGGATGACCTCACAGAGAGGCTGAGGCGCCTCCAGCGAGCCTACGGCGCAACACGCAAGACCGGAAGCCGGGCGTGCGACGCGCCCGAAGGGGTTCCCGCCTCGAAACCCGCCTCTATCCGGGAGCAGCTCGAAAGGATCGAACAGAGAAGTTCCCGGCGGCAGGCCCCGCGGGCCGGATTGCCGGAAAGGGCCAGGCCTCCCCGGCTCGAGGAGGTCCTGGACGGAAAAGAGGTGACGACCCCGCTCGGCGCCTGCTACGAGGTGAAGTCCGCGTACCGGGAGACGTTTCGACATGGAGACCACCGTATCGGCGCCTTTCGCGACGTGGACAAGAAGGCCCTGGGGCTGTTCTGCGGAGGCGTGGACGGCCTTGATGCGCGGACCGAGGATTTCCTCTTCATGGATCTGGAGACGACCGGGCTCTCGCTCGGGACCGGGACGTATGGTTTCCTGGTTGGTCTGGGATACTTCCGGGAGGGGACATACCACATCCACCAGCTCTTTCTGAGGGATTTCGACGACGAGCCCGCCTTCCTGTGCCACGCCCGGCAGATCATGGAGCCCTTCCGGCACCTCGTTACCTTCAACGGAAAGACCTTTGACATCCCGCTGCTGGAGGCGCGGTTCTCGATGTGTGCGCAGCCGGAGACCCTGCGGGAGAAGGCCTCCTGGGACCTTCTATATCCTTCCAGGCGTCTGTGGTACGATCGCCTGGAGGATTGCAGGCTGGAGACGATCGAGCGCGAGCGGCTCGGCATTGCAAGGGAGGGCCAGGACATCGCAGGAGAGCAGATCCCCCGGGCCTATTTTCGTTACGTGCACGAGGGGGACGCCCGGGATATGGACCGGATTGTGTACCACAACGCCATGGATGTCTTGACCATGACCGCCCTGGCCGTCCATATTGACGAGAGCCTGAAGGAGAAGGACGCTGCCCGTACCAACCTGTTTTCCGTGGGAAAATACTACGAAAAGCAGGGAATCCAGGGAATGGGGACCGAATTCTTTGAAGCGGCTTCCAGCCAAGGCCCCTCCCACCAGGAGAAGGACAGGGCCCTTTTCCATCTCGCGATGCAACACAGGCGGGGCGGGAGGTTCGAAGAGGCGGTTTGTATATGGAAGGGCCTCGTCGAGCGTGAGGGCTACGGGTTCGTTGCATGCTGTGTGGAGATTGCGAAGCACCTGGAGCATCGAACCTTGGAGTACGACGAGGCGATAGGCCTGGTGCTGCATGCCCTGGAAAGAGTGGGCCCGGAAGAGGGGCGGGTCAGGGCGGGCCTGGAAAAGAGGTTGCGTCGGCTGAAGAGAAAGAAGGGAACGGGATGAGCCGGAAACGAACGCAGACCATCCTTTTTGTGTGCACGGGAAACCTCTGCAGAAGCCCGATGGCGGAGGGAATCCTGAGGGCCCGGATCGTCAAGCAAGGCCTGGAGGGCATCCGGGCCGCCTCTGCGGGAACCTGGGGGCTGGAGGGCGAGCCGGCGGCCAAGCATGCAATCAGGGTCTGTTCGGACAGGGGGATTGATCTTTCCGGGCATGTGGCCCGAAGGCTCACCGGAGAGATGATCGATGGGAGCGACCTGGTTCTGACCATGGAGATGGAGCATCTCCAGGGCGTGCTCGATCTCGCGCCGGACGCCCTGGCCAAGACCCGGATGTTGAGCCGGTACGGGGCGGAAGACAGGCGAACCAGCCTGCCCATACGGGACCCCTATGGTCGGCCGAAGCAGGCGTATGTTGTGTGTTTTGAGGAGCTTGCGGGCTACATAGATGCCCTAATTGGGGAGCTTTCAGCCGAGTAGGGTATTAGCAGTTAGGTATTAGGTATTAGCCCACCCCTCTCCCCCCGGGTGCACATTTTTTGGCGGGGCAAAGGTGGGGAGCTAATACCTAATACCTAATACCTATAATACCTAATACCTAAAGGCAAGGCGAGTGAAAGACGCTCACGAAGATAAGGACCCCGACGCAACCGACCGTGCCCTGAAGAAATTCCTCCGCCATGCCCCCACCTACGGCGTAGAGCCAACCCCTCTTCAAATCGACCAAATCCGGACCTACGTGACAGAGCTGCTTCGGTGGAACGAGAAGATGAATCTCACCGCTGCCAAGGGGGCGGAAGAAGTCCTGATGAGACACGTTCTGGATGCCCTGGCTCCTTTGGGCCGCCTCTCGGGTGTGCACCGGCTTCTGGATGTCGGGACCGGGGGTGGGTTGCCCGGGATTCCGATCAAGGTCTTCAGGCCGGATATCCTGGTTTCGCTACTCGAGGCGCGGCGAAAGAAGGTGTCCTTCAACCAGCACGTCGTCGACCGGCTCGACCTGGAAGGGATCGAGGTGATCTGGGGGAGGCTGGGAGACGAAGAGATCAGCGCGAGATACGCCGGCCGGCCCTTTGACGGCATCATCACGCGAGCGGCGCTTTCGGCGGCCGAGGTCCTCAGGCTGGGAACGCGGATCTTGCAGCCCGGAGGAACGATCCTCCTGATGTTGGGGGTGATTGACGAAGGGCAGAGGCTCGAATTGGAGGAGGAGGCCAAGAAGCAGGGACGTAGCGTTGTTCAGGCCTTTCCCTACCGACTGCCCGGACACGACCGGACGAGAAACCTTGTCCTGATTCGCTGAAGAGCCGATTGTTTCACGTGAAACATCGCCCCCATTCTTTTCCTGGCCTCATGGTTGTCGTCGTGTCCGTGTGCGTGCCCGCGGCCGTGCCCAAATTCAAGCAGGCGCACGAGCGATTGTCTTGCTGGGGGCACAGGGGGCCGGCGGCGAGAGGTCAAGGCATGGGTTCCCTGGTCCTAGCGGTGGCCAAGTGACAGGACATCGATTCCCAAAGAGGGGGTAACTGTCGTATAGCAGAGACAGCATGCAGCTTAGAGCGTTTGAGGCGTCTTGTGTTCCGGGCACGGGCACGAGAAGTGGGGGCCAAGTCCTGATATCCAATGGGGGAATGATGGGCGGCAAAGGCCCTGTTTCACGTGAAACATCGCCCCCGTTTTCCGTGCCCTACTTGTCTTTCTCGGTTGTTTGTGATAAGTACTCTTCTTTCTGTGAGCGCCTGCTGAAAGCCTCCTGAAGGTGCCGATTTGTCCATGGGCAGGATCGTATCCGTAGCGAATCAAAAGGGTGGGGTCGGTAAGACGACTACGGCCCTGAATCTTTCTGCGACTCTGGCCGCTGCGGAGAAGAAGACGCTTCTCGTGGATCTCGACCCACAGGGGAACTCAACCAGCGGCCTCGGGATTGACAAGAATGCCCTCCCTGCGACCGTCTACGAGGTGCTGCTCGGAACGAAGCGCCTCAAGGAGGTGACCCAGAAGACTGCGCTTGTCCATCTCGACCTGGTCCCGGCGAATACCAAGCTGTTCGGAGCAGAGGTGGAGCTCGTAGACATACAGAACCGAGAAAGGATTCTTCGAGACTCCCTGGAGGAGGTCAAGGGGACATACGAATACATCCTGGTGGATTGTCCCCCTTCGCTGACCCTCCTTACCATCAATGCCCTTGCGGCCGCGGACTCGATCCTGATCCCCATCCAGTGTGAGTACTATGCGATGGAGGGCCTGGGACAGCTGCTGCACACGATTCAGCTCACGCGGGACAAGCTCAACCCTCGTCTCGAGATCGAGGGGATTCTGTTTACGATGTTCGATGGGAGGAACAACCTGTCTCACCAGGTGGCCGAGGAGGTGAAGAAGCATTTTCCGAACAAGGTTTTCCAGACGGTCATCCCTCGGAACGTCAAGCTGAGTGAGAGCCCGAGCCACGGAAAGCCCGTAATCCTTTACGACATAGGGTGCAAAGGGTCAGAGAGCTACCTGGATCTGGCCAAAGAATTCTTGTGCTCCTATTCATAGACAAGAGACTTGAATGAGTAAGAAACAGGCACTGGGAAAAGGGCTCAACGCGCTCATACCGACGGGCGGCGAGGAGGGGGGGGGGCCAAGAGGGTCCTTTCTGTGTCCCGTGGAGCAGATCCGGTCCAATCCGGATCAGCCCCGGAAACGTTTCGACGAGCAAGCCCTGGAATCACTCGCCGTCACGATCCGGGAGAAGGGCGTCCTGCAGCCCTTGCTGGTGAGTAGGGTCGGCAATCGCTACGAGCTCATCGCAGGGGAGAGGCGCCTGCGGGCGGCCAAGAAGGCGGGCCTGGAGGAGGTGCCGGTCCTCATCCGGGAGGCCGGGGAATCGGACCGTCTCGAGTTGTCGATCCTGGAGAACATCCAGCGGGAAGACTTGAACCCGATCGAAGAGGCCAGGGCCTACAAGCAGATGCAGGACCGCCTCGAGGTTACGCAGGAGGAACTTGCCCGAAGGGTAGGCAAGGATCGTTCGTCTGTGGCAAACACGCTGCGGTTACTGCAGCTCCCGAGGGAGATCCAGGGGGATCTCGCCACGGGGCAGTTGAGTTCGGGGCATGCGAGGGCAATCCTTGCCCTCGACAGGGAGATCCTGCAGCTCAAGTTGTGGGCCCTGATCAAGGACAAAGGGCTTTCGGTCCGGGAGGCAGAGAGGCATGTTCACGAGATGAAGGCGGGAAAGGCCGGGAAGGAAAAGCCCCTGGCGCCTCTCGATCCGGACATGCAGACCCTGCAGGATGAACTCTGTCAGCACTTCGGCACCCGGGTGAAGATCCAGAAGGGGAAACAGGGCGGAAAGATACAGATTCGGTACTCTTCGGCGGAGGAGCTGAACAGGCTCTACACATTGATGATTCATTAGCGACAAGCGAGCAGAGGCTTGGGGAGCAGACGATGGAACAGATCATGCCGAACGCTTCGGTCATTATTCAGGCGGCCATCTTCCTGGTCGCCCTGTATGTGATCAAGTCATTCATTCTGGCCCCG